>Ga0208792_1000049_pt1 | contig 50470 bp, 77 predicted proteins | sample 14_taG_FD_184087 | JGI IMG/M metagenome (GOLD analysis project Ga0208792, IMG submission 184087) | Marine viral communities from the Subarctic Pacific Ocean - 14_ETSP_OMZ_AT15311 metaG (SPAdes) (version 2) | ecosystem: Environmental > Aquatic > Marine > Oceanic | place: Pacific Ocean | collected...
TCCTCTTCAGAATACAATAGTATCAAACAGAACATCGAGCAGAAAACTAGAAAATGAAAGTTGCCCTGATTACTGATACTCACTATGGATTTAAGAAAGGTAATCAAGACTACCATGATTACTTTCTGAAATTTTATAATGATGTTTTCTTCCCTACATTAAAGAAGAAAAAAATTAAGCACGTCATCCACTTGGGTGATGTGTTTGACATCCGTCGTAACATAGATTTCTGGTCTCTTAACTGGGCGAGAAAGAATATCTTCAATCCTCTAGAGGAGATGGGTATTACTATGGATATGATGGTCGGTAATCATGATGCCTTCTATAAGAACACTCTGGAGATCAACTCGCTTGATACATTGCTCCAGGAGTATTCTAACCTAAATGTATATTCAGAACCCTCTGAGGTCATTCTGGACGGGCGTAAGATGGTTTATCTGCCATGGATATGTGATCAGAACGAAGAGCAGAGTGTTAGTATCCTACGTGATACAGATGCTGAAGTAGTTCTGGGTCATTTGGAGATGGAAGGATTTAAAACTAATCCTACTTATGTTTGTAGTCATGGACGCAGCACTAATGAGTTTGATAAATTTGAACTGGTAATGTCCGGTCATTTCCATACTAAGAGTCAGAAAGGAAACTTCAAGTATCTTGGAAATTCTTATCAGATGTATTGGAATGATTATGGAGACCAACGTGGATTTTATATCTTTGATACTGAAACTTTAAAGTTGCAGTATATTAAAAATCCTTACGAAATGTTTCATAAAATATTCTATGATGATACAAAAAATGATTATTATGATATAAATGTTGAAAAATATAAAGATACTGTAGTAAAAGTTGTTGTAGAAAACAAAACTGATTACACTGGGTTTGACTATCTTATCAATTCTTTACAAGATGTCACATTAGATCTTAAAATTATTGAAGACTTTTCTACTGAGGAAAGTGATGATGAAGACATTCAATTGGAACATGAGGATACCTTAACTATTCTTGAGAAATATATTGAAGAACTTAATACGAATTTGAATAGCGGTAAATTGAAAGAGATTATGAAGTCTCTTTACGTGGAGGCACTGGAGGTGGTATAATGTTTATACTGTGTCTTAAAGGAAAGGAAACTGAAGGAGCGTATGCTGTTTCAAACAGTAAGAACGAAAGAGTTCTTCTGCTCTTCAGTGAAAAAGAAGATGCTGAACGATTTGCTGTTCTGCTTGAGGCAGATGATTTTCCATCAATGTCTCCAGTTGAGGTAGACAGCGAATCAATGATTGAGATGTGCGATAGCACAGGTTACAAATATACTGTTGTTGCTCCAAACGAACTGATTATTCCACCATCCCACCATGATTATTTTTGAAACTATTCGTTATAAAAACTTCTTATCTAGTGGGAATAACTTCACTGAGATAACTCTCAACACTTATACTAATAATGTAATCATCGGAAAGAATGGTGCTGGTAAGAGTACTCTACTTGATGCTCTTACATTTGTGCTGTTTAATAAACCCTTTCGTAGGATTAACAAACCTCAACTTGTTAATACTATTAACGGTAAGGATTGCCGTATCGAAGTTGAGTTCTCTCAGGGTAATAAAAAGTATAAAGTTATCCGTGGCATGAAACCTAATCTCTTTGAGGTTTATGTTGATGGAGAAATGCTGAACCAAGATGCTGCTACTGGAGATCAGCAGAAGTTCCTAGAACAAACGATCCTCAAACTTAACTATAAATCGTTTACCCAGATTGTTGTTCTGGGATCTTCTACGTTCATTCCATTCATGCAGTTGCCGATAGCATCACGTCGTGAAATCATTGAGGATCTTTTAGATATTCAAGTGTTCTCTACCATGAATACTAATCTCAAAGATCGCATGAAGCGATTAAACGATGATATTCGCTTCACCGAAAAGGATCTTGATCTAGTAAAGCATCGTATAGAGACACAAGAAGAACTCATAAAGGAACTCGAAACACAAAGTGATAACCTGATTGATTATAAGCAGGATAAAATCGGTAAACTCATTACGCAAAGTGATGAAGTAGTTGAGGAAAATAATAATACTAACGAATATATTAAAGAAAGACAGTCTCTGTTATTTGACGGTGATAAACTTTCAAAAAAGTATGATAATTTAAAAGAATTTAAAGTAAAATTTAAAACTAAGGTTAATAACTTAGAAAAAGAAAACATTTTTTACTCTAAAAATGACAAATGTCCTACCTGTAAGCAAGATCTTGATGAAAAATTTAAGACTGATAAGATAGATCGTAACAACGATACTATTACAGAGACTAAAAAGGCGTGGGAAATACTGGAGCAACAGATAGATGAAGTCAAGGGACAAATTTCTGAATATACAGAAGTCTCTGATGATATTCGCAAACACTATAGCGTGATTGATAAGAATAATTCTCTCATCAATCATATGAATAAGCAGATCAAAGAACTAGAAACTGAAATTAAAACTATCCAAGATAGTAAGAATGATTCTAGTAAAGAGCAGGAACAGTTGAATAATCTTAACGATCAACGTGTAGGTTATGAAAGTATTCTTGCCGCTCACAAAGAGAATAAAGATTACTACAGCGTTGCTGCTAATCTGCTGAAGGATACTGGTATCAAAACTAGGATTATCAAACGATATCTTCCAGTGATGAATAAACTCATCAACCAATACCTACAGCAGATGGATTTCTTTGTGAACTTCACACTCAGTGAGAGTTTTGAGGAGACTATCAAGTCTCGTTATAGGGACGACTTTAGTTACGCATCGTTCTCAGAGGGTGAGAAGTCTCGCATTGACATCGCGCTTATGCTAACATGGAGATCCGTTGCTAAGCTCAAGAACAGCGTAGACACCAACCTACTAGTCCTGGACGAGATCTTTGACAGCTCACTTGACAGCACGGGCACTGATGAGTTATCATTCATATTGAGGAACTTTACGAACGATCTCAACTTGTTTATTATCTCGCACCGAGAACACATGGTCGAGAAATTCGATCGTGTTCTCAAATTTGATAAAGTGAAAAATTTTAGTAAAATGGAGGAATTGACTAATGGAGACTAATGACAAAGGTCTTAACCTGGAAGCAGTACACTTCTGGAAGTATGATGAAGATGTAACTCTAAAAGAAGTTCGTGATTATTTGTCAGGTACATATAAATCTCACTACACATCTCAAGAATCTAAAACTCAGACACTTGATCTGATTGAAAGCATTGGTGATGCAGAAGCATTCTGTCGTTCTAATGCTATCAAATACCTCTCACGATTTGGTAAGAAAGGTGGTAAGTCCAAAATGGATATCCTTAAAGCAATTCATTATTGCATTCTTCTCTGCCATTTCTCTGGCGTCCACAACACACGAAGTGACTATCCTCAATGACTATGAAACTCTCTCAAAATACTTTCAACCTTCTCAAGAACTTCTCTGGTATTAACCAGTCTATTTCTGTAAAGTCTGGAAATACTATTCGCACTATTTCAGTAGCAGAAAACATTCTTGCTGAGGCAAACGTAGAAGAAACTTTCCCTAAGAATTTTTCTATCTATGATCTCAATGAGTTTCTTGGTGGTATGTCATTGATGCATGGCGCAGACATGGAGTTTGGTAGCGATCATTATGTGAAAATTAAGAACAATCGTTCTGCTATCAAGTATTTCTTTGCTGACTCCAGTCTGATTAAGCAGGCACCGGACCAGGGTATTAAAGTTCCATCGGCAGATGTAAACTTTGTTCTGAGTGAATCAGACATTCAAAGTCTTACTCGCGCTGCTGCTGTATATCAACTTCCAGATTTTTCTGTGATTGGCGATGGCACTGACGTTACTGTTGTTGTTCGCGACAAAGAGAATGACACATCAAATACTTTTTCTATCACTGTTGGGAAAACTACTGATGAATTTGTACTCAACATGAAAGTTGAGAACTTGAAACTTATCAAAGGTGACTATGATGTAGTAATGTCTAAGCGTCTCATTAGTCGCTTCACTAACAAAAGCATTCCTGTCACATACTGGATTGCTTTAGAACCAGACTCCAACTAAACTTTATTTTTATATTATGAGCGACCAGTATCTCTGGGTTGAGAAGTATCGTCCTCAAACGATTGACGATTGTATTCTACCAGATGGCATCAAACGTGATCTTAAGCAACAGGTTGCTGCTGGTGAGTTGAATAACCTTCTTCTCACTGGACCACCTGGTGTCGGTAAGACTACAGCAGCAAAGGCACTCTGTGCCGAACTTGGACTATCTTATATTGTAATTAATGGATCTGACGAAGGACGCTTTCTGGATACGGTACGGAACCAAGCAAAAACTTTTGCAACGACCGTATCACTTCAAGGAAGTAAGCACAAAGTCATCATTATTGATGAAGCAGATAACACAGGGAACGATGTACAACTCCTCCTACGGAGTTCTATTGAGGCGTATCATAGCAACTGCAGATTCATCTTCACCTGCAACTACAAAAACAAAATCATTGACCCCATCCAATCAAGATGTTCAGTCATTGACTTCACCTACAAAGGAAAAGAAAAGGCAGCTGTTGCGGGGCAATTCTTCAACCGTGTCAGGACTATACTTGAGGCGGAATATGTTGACTATGATCCTAAAGTTGTTGCAGAATTAATTCAAAACCACTTTCCTGATTGGCGTCGTGTTCTGAATCAACTTCAGAAGTATGGCAATACTGGTAGTATTGATACTGGTATCCTTGCTGAGATCACTGACTTCAATCTCAAAGGACTTATGAATGCTCTGAAGAACAAAGAGTTTAATATTGTTCGTAAGTGGGTAGTTGCTAATCTGGATAACGATTTCAATATGGTTAGTCATCGTATCTACGAAGCAATGTATGATGTTCTTACACCTGCTACTATTCCAGCAGCGGTTTTGATAATCGCTAAATACCAGTACCAGGCAGCGTTTGCTGCCGATCAGGAGATTAATCTTCTGGCATGTTTAACCGAAATTATGATGGAGTGTCAATTCAAATGAACGTAAAACTGATCCGTATGTCCTCTGGAGAGGATGTGATTGCTGAAGTCGTCAACCATGACGATAATTCCCTCACACTAAAGAATGGAATTGTAGGTGTTCCTACACAGCAGGGCACACTATCATTCGTAGCATGGTCTCCGATGATTAGTAAAGAAGATAAAGATATCACTGTGTCTACTAAGTTTGTGGTATATGTTGCTGAGGCAGCAGAAGAAATTGTTTCTCAGTACGAACAGATGTATTCTCCTATTGCAACTCCTGAAAAAAAGAAATTGATTCTTTGATGGAAAGAAAAAAAACTACGCCTCAAAATGTGAACGAAGCACATGAAGGTCTCTTCTATGCTTCTATGAATCTTCCTGCTGCTGCCGCTCATTGTGGCATGACACAGAAAGAACTTAAAATGACCTTCTGGGAATACCTTAAATATCATGAACCAAACTTTGAAGTCTCTCAAGACGCCGCTTAGATATCCTGGTGGTAAGTCTCGCGCTACCAAGTATCTTATTCCACGTTTCCCTGATGGCATTGAAGAGTATCGGGAAACATTTCTAGGTGGTGGTAGTGTTGCTATCGCATTCACTAAAGCACACCCAGATATCCCTGTGTGGGTAAATGATCTTTATGAACCTTTGTATAACTTCTGGAGGGTTCTTCAAGATTACAGTAAGGAATTGTGTGATGAGTTACTGAAACTTAAACAGCAACATCCTGAACCTGTATCAGCAAAAAATTTATTCCTTGAAGCAAAACAACTGGTTAATGATTATGATCAATCCCATCTATCTCGTGCTGTTAGTTTTTACATTATTAACAAGTGCTCTTTTTCTGGTCTCACTGAGTCCTCATCCTTTAGCAGGCAGGCATCTGATGCCAACTTCACAGTGCGTGGAATCGAGAAACTAAAAGGATACTCAGAAATAATTCAGAATTGGAAAATTACTAATTGGTCGTATGAAGGACTGCTTACAGACAATCTACGTTGTTTTATATATTCTGATCCACCCTATGATATCAAAGATAATCTCTATGGTAACAAGGGAGATTTGCATAAGCGTTTCGATCATGATCAGTTTGCTGCTGATTGCGACAACCACCTTGCTCGTCAGTTAATCTCATACAACTCCGCTCAGATGGTCAAGGATCGCTTCAAAGACTGGATGACCTGTACTTATGATCTTACTTATACGATGCGATCTACAGGTGATTACATGAACGAACAGAAGGATCGTGCTGAACTCTTGCTATTTAATTATGAAACTATTTAAAATTCCTAATTTTCTCACTGATGAAGAATGTGATATTCTTTATAATAGAATACTTGAAACTGAGAGTATTGTTAAATCATTAGGTGATGATTTGCATGATGGAACATCAGATGATTCTTTGACTGGTAGACATTGGTGTCACAATCAACTTACTGATAAAGTAATCTCTGATATTATTGTTCCTAAACTTAGGGTTGTTGTGGGTAGGAAAAGATTTATTCAATGTTGGGCTAATACTTTTCGTAACGGTGAAGGTATTTCTAGGCATAATCATAGAGATCCTGATGCTATTGGTGGTCCTCCTGTAGACTGGACCTGCACTAATCTTTTTCTGGGTGGTGATCCCGGACTTGGTACATGGTTTGAGGGGGAGCAGCATACTAACAATAAGGGTGAGTTGATGCTCTTTCTTTCTAATATTCATCACTGGGTTCCTCCAAATAAATCTAGTGAGATTAGAATAACAATGGCAATGGACGTTCATACATCTAGAGTATCTGGATATGGCGAAAAACAATACTATGCAATCTAATGAGTAAAACTGAACTAAAGCATTGGTTGAATTCTATCAATCATGAGAAGCAAAATATCATGACTGATGATAACAAAAATGAATACCCGCCATTCATTGTTAACAAGTGTCTGTCTGGTTTTATCGATACTATCATGGTATCGAATGAGATTAACATCAACCACCACCTTTCTAAAAAACTACAATATGAATTTTTACTAAATATTGTCAGACCAAAACGGAGATTTTCTCCGTGGTTGAAAAAGGAAAAAATTACAGATCTGGAAATAGTGAAAACTTATTATGGTTATAGTAATGAGAAAGCACGATCCGCTCTTAGTCTTCTTTCTGACGAACAGCTAAATTGTATTAAACTTAAATTGAGTAAAGGTGGTAAGCAATGACGACATCAACTGATATCGAAGTAACATGGGAACCCGCCGACATGGTGGAGGTTCTTCTTAATGAACCCGATGATTTCCTAAAAGTAAGAGAAACACTGACACGTATTGGTGTTGCTTCTAGGAAAGAAAAAAAATTATATCAATCCTGCCACATTCTTCATAAGCAGGGTCGTTATTATATCGTACACTTTAAAGAGTTATTTGCTCTTGATGGTAAGAGATCTAATCTTACATTGAATGACGTGCAGCGTCGTAATCGTATCACTCAACTCTTAGTTGATTGGGAATTGATTAAGGTGCTTAAGTCTGAAGCAATTGAAGATGTATCACCACTGAACCAGATTAAAGTTATTGCCTACAAAGAAAAAGTCGAATGGACTCTTGAGGCAAAGTACAATATTGGCAAGAAGAAGGTAGTCACAACTACTGAGGCATAAATAGACTTGAGACTCTTTTCGTGCGGTCTCTACAAAAGTCGGAAACCCTTATAGGCAGATACGGTTTATACTGTATCTGCTTTTTTTGTTGCGCTATAAATATTTGTGGATGCCTTAGGGGTCCACAAAACACAAACTCGCTTTTTAAGGAGCTACTATAATGGTTAAGTATAACATTGCGGATATTGATGCGCTATTGAATGATGCATCAAGATTTGGTATTGGTATGGATGAATGGATTCGTAGATTTGCTACAGTTCATGAGTCGGACTCGAATTATCCGCCGCATAATTTAGTCAAAGAAAGTAACATTAATTTTAGATTAGAACTTGCACTTGCTGGATATAGCAGAGAAGATATTAAAGTTGAAACTGAATGGAATAAACTTTTTGTTATTTGTTCTAAACCAAAAGAATGGTCTGATCAAGATGGAAACGGTGAAGAATATTATCATAGAGGTATTGCTAAGAGAGCATTTACCTGGAGTAGAACACTGTCTGATGATGTAGAGATTACTGATGTGGCATTTGATAATGGTATGTTAGTAATTAAACTGAGGAGAATTATTCCCGAACATCAGAAAAAGAAGACATACGATCTATAAAACACGAAGTGTGGTATAATATATACCATACAGTTTTAAAAATTCAATGTCGTTTTCTATCACTTTAAAAACTACTGAAGGTGATCACACTATTCAATGTGAGAGTGATCAGTATATCCTTGATGCCGCCGAAGAAGCAGGAGTAGATCTTCCATACTCCTGTCGTGCTGGTGCTTGTTCTACTTGTGCTGGAAAAATCGTAGAGGGAACGGTCGATCAAAGCGATCAATCTTTCCTCGATGACGATCAACTTGAGGCAGGATTTTTACTTACCTGTGTTTCGTATCCAACATCAGATCTGGTTATCCTGACCGAAAAAGAAGAGGAACTTTACTGATGGAAGTTTTAATGATTGCCCTTATCACAGGCGCTATTTTCGGTGCATATAAACTTACTCCTAAAAAATAATGACTGACACACTTCGTTTTAAAATTCTAGATGCACTCCGTGCTGATGCTAATGGTAACATTGCTAAAGCAAAAGCAAACATTGAAGTCTATCTAGAGAACCCTGTTGGTATTGGTGAACATCCTGATGTTCTTGCTGCCATTCAAGATCAACTTGATATCATCGCACATGAAGAAGAACGCAATGAAGTTCTTGATAAGTATTTTACCTAAATAGAATTGAATATCGTCGTCGCAGAGGGCCCTGGTCACAGTCAGGTAACCCTCTTTTTTATTGTTTATAAATAAAAATAAAATCTGTCCTGATGAAAAGTTACAGGGATCTAAAACTTACACTAAGATATAACCAGCAATTAAATCCTAAGATCTGGGTTGGTGAAGCAATGAAACCTGAGGTTATGCAGGGACTGGTTCGTATTGCAGAAGAGTGGGCGGAATTTGCAAATATTCCTAACAGTGCTATAATCGATGTAGTGCTAGTGGGCGGTAATGCCAATTACAATTATACTAAGTATTCTGACTTGGACCTTCATCTTATTGTCTCCAAGGAGGATATTGCCGATTGTCCTGATCTCATTGATGATTACTTACGAGACAAGAAACAATTATGGGCTCTCACCCATGATATTCAGATTTATGGACACGACGTTGAACTCTATGCCCAAGATCGAAGAGATCAAACCCCTTCCGGTCAGGGAGTTTTTTCCATTATGAATAGTTTGTGGTTGCGTCGTCCCACATATCAGGAAGTAGATCTTTCAGATCCTAATATTACCAGGAAGGTCAGTCATTACATGGAGAAGATTGATTTCCTGATTGATAACAGAGCAGATGATCGTGATGCATTTGAAAAACTCAAAGAGAAACTGCGTGACATGAGATCATCTGCTATCCAACGTGGTGGCGAGTTTGCTGTGGAAAACCTTGTGTTTAAGGAGCTACGCAACCGTGGGTATCTGGATAAGATGTCAGCACATCTAAGAAATCTTAAGGTTACCAGCTTGTCAATCGACTGAGCTCATGCTATGATGAGGGTTGAATTCTAGGAGTTTATGTCCGTTCAATTAGTTCTCCTCAAATCTGGGGAGGAACTTGTCGCTGATATCAGAGAAATGATTGACCGCGACACTCAGGAATCTATTAGCACTGTGCTAATCAAACCTGTTCGTGTTACAGTGGTGCAGCAAAGCGTCCTCACTGAGGGTGCTAATGAACCATCTGATAGTGTTTTGAGTTTCGTTCCGTGGCTCGCTACTTCTAAATCAGAGGAGTATTTCATTAAACAAGATTGGGTAGTCACTATTTGTGAACCCCAAGATAATATCAAAGAAAGTTACATTCAAAACGTAGGAGTTCGTGATGACAGTGAAGATTGTGTTATTGAAAACGGGTCAGTATCTGATCTCGGAGATTGAAGAACGTCCAGAAGAAGATGCTGATTGCATCCTCATCAATCCTAAAGTGGTGATTGGATTTATTCCAGATTTTATTATGGAAAACTTTGTTCCATATTCATATCAAAAACAGATTCCTATTAGGTCTGCTGATATTATTACTATCACTGAACCTATGGATAGTCTGTTGAAATTATATCGTGATGCTATTGCTTGATGGATTTCTATACTAATGTTGCTATCATCAATGATACAGTTTTGTATCGTGGTTTTAGCGGGGGTGAAAGAGTTGAGCGTCGTGAAGACTTCTCTCCAACTCTTTATGTCTCATCAAAAAATCAGACCAAATATAAAACTCTTGAGGGCAACTGTGTAGAACCCGTTCATTTCGGTGGCATCAAAGATGCTAAAGAGTTTGTTAATACTTATGAGGCAGTAGATAACTTTACTATCTACGGCAATACCAAATACTTATATCAGTATATCCTGAGTAAGTATCCTAAGGAAGTTGACTATGATTTCAGTCAACTTAATATCATGTCTCTTGATATTGAGACTACATCTGAGAATGGATTTCCTAGTGTTGAGGAAGCACGGGAAGAAATTCTTTGCATTACTGTAAAAGACTTTACTAGTAAGAAGATTATTACTTGGGGTTGTGGTGAGTTTAGAAACTCCCGCGATGACGTTCATTATGTTTATTGTCAGAATGAACGTGAACTTCTTCTTAAGTTCCTAGAGTATTGGGTACAGAAAACTCCTGATGTAATCACTGGGTGGAATGTCAAGTTCTTTGATATGCCATTCATCTGCCGTCGTATTGATCGTATGCTAAGTATCAAGCATATGAGATCTATGTCGCCATGGAACTCTGTTCGTGAACGTAAGTTGTTTGTGAAGGGTCAGGAGAAGATCTATTATGATATCATCGGTGTTGCTACCCTTGACTATTATGATCTCTATCAGAAATTTACTTATACCAACCAAGAATCTTATCGTTTAGACCACATTGCTTTTGTGGAACTAGGACAGAAGAAACTCGATCACTCTGAGTTCGAGAACTTTCAGGACTTCTATCGTAGTGATTGGCAGAAGTTTATTGAGTACAACATCCATGACGTTGAACTTGTAGACATGCTGGAAGATAAGATGAAACTGATTGAACTCGCTGTTACTATGGCATACGATGCCAAGGTAAACTTTGAGGATGTATTCTATCAGGTTCGTATGTGGGATAGTATTATCTATGATGCTCTCACTCAGGAAAATATTATTATTCCTCCTAAGACTGAAAGTACTAAAGATCAGCAGTATGCTGGTGCTTATGTGAAAGAACCTAAACCTGGCATTTATGATTGGGTAGTTAACTTTGACCTTAACTCACTGTATCCACACCTTATCATGCAGTACAATATCTCTCCTGAGACCCTTCTGGATGACCGTGTGAGCGGTATTAATGTAGACAAACTACTAAACCGTGAGATTGATACAAGCACCCTAGACGGCGTTACTATGTGTCCTAACGGAACATTGTTTACTACGAAGAAGCAGGGTTTCCTTCCTAAGTTGATGGAAAAGATTTATACTGAGCGTACAATTTACAAGAAGAAGATGCTTGCTGCCAAGCAAGAGTATGAGAATACTAAAGATCCTCAACTTGTTAAGGATATTGCTAAGTACAATAACATTCAGATGGCACGTAAGATCCAACTGAACTCTGCTTATGGTGCTATTGGTAACGAATACTTCAGGTACTTCCGACTAGAGAACGCTGAAGCAATTACTCTTTCAGGACAACTCTCGATCAGATGGATTGAGAATAAGATGAATGAGTATCTTAATAAAATTCTAAAATCGGATGATAAAGATTATGTCATTGCTGTGGACACTGACTCCATTTATCTTGATCTGGGCGATCTTGTTAAGAACGTATTCAAAGGAGGAACGCCGTCTGATGAGAAGGTTGTTAACTTCCTTGATAAGATCTGTAAGGTGGAACTTGAAACTTATATTGAAAGTTGCTACCAAGAACTGGCGACGTATGTAAATGCATACCAGCAGAAGATGGTAATGAAACGCGAGAACATCGCTAACCGTGGCATCTGGACTGCTAAGAAAAGATATATTCTTAATGTATGGGACAGTGAGGGTGTTCGTTATAAGGAACCTAAGATGAAGATCATGGGACTGGAGACGCAACGTTCATCTACACCTGCATATTTCAGAGACAAACTTCTGAAAGCATATAAGATTATGATTAAAGGAACTAATGATGACATGATTGATTATATCAGTGACATCAAACGTGAGACACATCAGCAAAGTTACATAGATATTGCATTCCCCCGAGGATGTAATGGTCTTGAAAAGTACCGGAGTTATTCGGAGATTTATAAGAAGGGTACACCTATTGCTGTCCGAGGTGCATTATTGTATAATCACTATCTCAAGCAGTATAAAATTACTAATAAGTTTCCTCTTATCCAAGAAGGGGAAAAGGTAAAATTCATTTACCTCAAAACACCAAACCCTATCGGTCAGAACATTATCTCATTCTTTAACACGCTTCCTAAAGAATTTAAGTTAGATCAGTACATCAATCATCAGATGCAATTTGAGAAGTCCTTCTTGGAACCTCTCAAATCTGTGATAGAATGTATTGGATGGAAGCATGAGCGCACCGGCTCATTAAGTAGTTTCTTTTCGTAATTATTATGTCATTTTTAAACAACGTTATCAAGGAGTTAGATAATGAATTTGCGTCAATTGTTGATGAAGGCATCGCCGCAGGAGATTGTGACACTTTTGTGGACACTGGCTCTTACATCCTCAATGGTCTTGTGTCTGGGAGCATTTTTGGTGGTCTCCCATCAAACAAAGTCACCGCTCTTGCAGGAGAATCAAGCACAGGAAAAACTTTCTTCGCACTGTCAATCGTAAAGAACTTTCTGACACAAAACTCTAACGGTCAAGTAATTTATTTTGAGTCTGAATCTGCTATCTCTAAGAGCATGATGAGTAGTCGTGATATTGATGTCACAAGGGTGGGTCTTGTCCCTGTAACTACAGTTCAGGAGTTTCGTACTCAAAGTATTAAGATCGTTGACGAGTACAATAAACTTAAGAAAGAGGATCGCCCACCGCTTTTATTTGTGCTAGACTCTTTGGGTATGCTATCAACCTCTAAGGAAGTTGCTGATGCATCTGATGGTAAGGAGACACGCGACATGACCCGCGCTCAGGTGATTAAATCTATCTTTAGAATCTTGTCACTGAAGTTGGGTCAGGCAGGCATTCCTTTGATTGTTACTAACCACACCTATGAAGTTGTTGGTGCTTATGTTCCTACCAAGGAAATGGGTGGTGGTACTGGTCTCAAGTATGCTGCTTCTAGTATTTTATTCCTCACCAAAAAGAAGGAGAAGGATGGTACTGAGCAGGTTGGTAACATTATCAAAGTGAAGGCACACAAGTCTCGCTTTACTAAAGAAAATTCTATTGTAGAAACGAGGTTATTCTTTGACGAACGTGGACTTGACAAGTATTATGGACTATTGGAGCTGGGTCAACAGCACGGAGTCTTTGAGCGTGTGGGTAACCGTGTTAAGACTGAGCATGGGAATGTATATCCTTCTGCTATCTACAAGGATCCTGAGAAGTTCTTCACTGAAGAAATCCTCCAAGCACTTGATGAATGTGCCAAGAAAGAATTCTGCTATGGATCTTGATGGAAGTAATTGAAAGCACTATCCTGAAAAATCTCGTTAGTAACGAGAGTTATATGCGTAAGGTTATTCCTTATGTGAAACCAGAATATTTTATTCAGTACTCTGATAAAATTCTGTTTGATATCATTAATGAGTTTGTGGTTAACTACGGTCAACCACCTACTAAAGAAGTACTTTCTATTGAGGTTGATAATCGTAAGGATCTGAATGAAGATTCTTATAAGGAACTGCAAGTAAAGATTGCTGACATTGATAACACTGAAGTTGATGATCGTTGGATCCTTGACACTACAGAGAAATGGTGTAAGCAACGTGCAGTTTACTTGGCACTACTGGAGAGTGTTAAGATTGCTGATGGTAAGGATGAGAAGAGAAGTGAGGATGCTATCCCATCAATTCTTCAGGAAGCATTAGGTGTTTCATTTGACGAGCACATCGGACATGACTACATAGAAGATTATGAAAGTCGTTACGAGTTCTATCATAGACATGAAAACAAAATCCCGTTCGATCTGTCTCTCTTCAATAAAATTACGAAGGGTGGTATTTCTAACAAAACTCTCAACATCGCACTTGCTGGTACTGGGGTGGGCAAATCATTGTTTATGTGTCACATGGCCGCTGCGTCATTACTTCAGAGTAAAAATGTCCTCTACATCACATTGGAGATGGCAGAAGAGAAGATCGCTGAACGCATTGACGCAAATCTTCTCAACGTCAATATCAAGGACATTGAAGAACTGCCGGAACAAATCTTCACTTCCAAAGTAAATAGATTAGCACAGAAGACTAACGGTAAACTTATCATTAAAGAGTATCCTACAGCGTCAGCACATAGCGGACACTTCAAGGCACTTCTGAATGAACTTGCACTTAAGAAAAGTTTTAAACCAGACATCATCTTTATTGATTATCTAAACATCTGTGCGTCATCACGATATAAAGGAGCACTTGTAAATTCTTATACTAACATCAAAGCGATTGCAGAAGAACTTCGCGGACTTGCTGGCGAACATAACGTCCCTATTGTTTCGGCTACTCAGACTACTCGTTCTGGGTATGGTTCTAGTGACATTGATCTTACTGATACCTCTGAGTCTTTTGGACTACCTGCTACTGCAGACTTTATGTTTGCTCTTATCAGTACAGAAGAACTTGAAGGCATCAATCAACTCATGATTAAGCAACTCAAGAATCGTTATAACGATACTACATCATATAAAAGATTTGTTATCGGTATTGACAGATCAAAGATGAGGTTGTATGATGTAGAGGAGTCCGCTCAGGTCGATATTGTTGACTCAGGACAAGAGCAGTATGACTTTGAGGAGATTGCCAAGTCTCAAAGTAAATCATCTATGGCAAAGTTAACTGAGTTTAAATTTTAATTATGACAACTAAAGGATTGTTTTCCACACCAGTTTATATGGAAAGAGAACTCGGTCAATCTGAGCGAGATATCAATCAAGAACTGATGGATAAGTATTATTCCATGAGAAAAATACCTTTACGTGCATCTTATAATAAAGAAGCAGCACATGATATTAGTGTTGGTGAAGATGGTGTTCAGTTTTCTGAAAATATTATTGACGATTGTCCGTTGTTTAGTAAGTTTTTAGATACATCTGTTAATCAGTATATCAAAGACTTGGGATTTCAACCTCATCCGTATATGGTTAAAGAATCGTGGTTTACTAAAACTATTAAAGGTAAACATGCTCCAGTTCATAATCATGCAGATAATGATATTTCGGGAGTTTATTACGTCCAGACGAATGAGGATGATGGTCCTCTTGTTTTAAAAAATCCTTTGTCAATTGCTCAGGGCAATTACATTTATTTCTTAGATCACCATCAACACGGTCATCATGTAATGCCATTACATAGAGGACAAATTATACTATGGCCTTCAGTGATTGATCATAGCACTTATGTTAATGAAACTAATCATGAAAGAGTTAGTTTAAGTTTTAACATTTCAATTGAACGTTATCCATTTACCTTATCTAAAAACTAATATGACTGTAAACACCAAAGCATATCTTGAGTTCGTTGATGCTGTTACATCAGAACAAAGCAAAGACTTTGAGGCATTTGTCTATCGTCTTCAAGAACTAGAAGGACAAGAGTTTCCTAGTGAGAGATTACTTACTGCTGCTGTAGGAATGTCTGCTGAGGCAGGTGAGTTTACTGAGATCGTTAAGAAGATTATCTTCCAAGGTAAACCTGTCAATGATGAAAATCTGTTTCATCTTAAACGTGAACTTGGAGACATCATGTGGTATGTCGCTCAAGCATGTATGGGTCTGAATGTTTCTCTCGATGAAGTTATTGAGATGAACGTTCACAAACTGATGGCTCGTTACCCTGGTGGTGAGTTTGATGTTAATCATTCAGAGAACCGAGTAGAAGGAGATCTCTAATAAATACCCCCGTAAGGGGGTTTTTTAATGGCATATTCTATTCGTCCGAGAACTAAGGATGAAATATATCAAGTAACTAGTTATAAAGCTGATAAGATTGGTTTGATTGTAGAACTTTATGAATACCTTACTAGTAAATATCGTAATGTGGATCGCCCCCTGATCCTTAATGATGCTAGAGGTGGTAATGAAGTTAAAGTACATCCTGAGATAGCACAGGCATCTGGTCTTAGTGAAAGAGACTTGGAAAGAAATTCTCGCACTACACTAAAAATTAGATATGGAGTTGGTAGTGGTGGTGGTAGAGCAAGATATAATATGGGTAATGCTGCAGAAGGAATTCTAGCAGCAGCGATTACTGCTCGTTTTGTTAATAAAGGAAAAAGAATTAATGAAAGGGATATTTTAAATATTCTAGAAAAGCAATATAGAACACTGTCTACAGATCACAAAGGAAGTTTTAATACATTCAAGTCTCCTAATTTTAAAACTATTAGGGAGTCCGCTAAGATGATCCCTGATGATGATGTTGAACTGACTATTAAGTTATCGCCCATCAATATGTCATTGGTTTTTTGCGAGCAACTTTTAGATAATGATGAGAAGGCATCAGGTATTGCTGATCGCATGAGTATCATGACGCCATGCGTTCAGTATGCTAACTCCAGAGAAATTTCTCAGTTAGCAAATGTCATGTATCATAATAGAGTTTACAATAAAATTGAAGTCGAAGCTGATGGTGTTGGTGGTGAACTAACGACAAAGGTTGATATCTTTGTGAGGATTGATGGGAAGAAAGATATAACAATTCCTGGTAGATATGGCAATAGAAAATTAGCTATCACTCAGATCTCACTCAAGCGTGAGGTAGATCAATTCGCTCAGGTTGGTGGATGGGATATCCAAACTGTTAATAATTTCTGGGGTGTTATCTTAGATGAAAATCTAATCAATAACGTTCAACTAGAAGCAATCTACGCCAAACATAATGACGGAGATTGGGAAACAACTAAGCATCATGCTGCTGCTGTGATGAATGATATCTATCTCTGGGCGCATAACAGAATACAGAATAAGTTTGGTAACTCTTCTTGGAGAAGACATTTTGTGGAAACACTTGATGACTTCGCTACAAAAAATGAGGAGAATGTAAAACTCGTAGAGATTATTGGTAGTGGTTATGAGAAGTTTGATTTCTCTAAATTACATGTAGCACTCAACGGTAGACCAGACTTGGATGTAGAAGCAAATCTGGAACTGGCATCGACATATCACAAATCAGTTCCTAGAGATCCTACTGTGGGAGCACCACTGCCAGCAGTTATCATTAGTGCTAAGAATAAAAATGATAATAAAGTTTATGATCTAATTAAATTCAGACATAAGATTGAGTGGGGTGGCACTGCCATTCGTAATTATGTGGAGAAGCAAAAAGGTTTATCCGAATACATTGCAGGATCATGAGTAAGAACACACACTTAGAACACCTAGAAGATAGTATATTATTTGATGGAGCTGCTGGTGCTTCTGATGCATTTAAGTTTTTAGATTTACTAGCAAAAACTTTTACTGGTGGTGGCAATAATAACTTTAAGATCACTACAAAATGGGATGGTGCCCCTGCTATTTTCTGTGGCAACTATCCAGGCACAGATAACTTCTTTGTTGGAACTAAATCAGTCTTCAATAAAGATGCGAAGATCAATTATGTTGATGCTGATATTGAAAGGAACCACGGTCATGCTGCTGGTCTGGTAGAGAAATTAAAAGCATCATTAAAATATTTTCCAGCACTAGGTATCAGTGGTGTAGCACAGGGTGACCTGTTGTTTACTCATGATAAGAAAACTCAGGTGATTGATGGTAAGACTTGTATCACATTTCAACCTAACACCATTACCTATGCCATACCAGAAGATAGTGATCTATATGAGAAGGCAAAGAAAGCAAAGATCGGTGTAGTATTTCATACATCTTATTCAGGATCTGATGTAAGCAGTATGAATGCTTCGTTCGGATTTGATGTAAGTAAATTAAAGAAGAGTGATGACATTCTAGTATTGAGTGCCGAGACAGGACAGTTAGGAAAGGATACTCTTCTTACACCTACTGAGAAGAATAAGTTATCGCAACTCAAAACTCAGGCACCTAGTCATGTTCGCACAGCAGGATCATTCTTAGATGAGGTAGCAGCACAGATTGTTCTTAAGGATCAGTTGACTGTAGGACCACGATTAAAGATTTTCTTTAACACATATGTTCGTCAGGGTAGAACAGTTCCTGAACCCAATACATTCTATAGAGAGTTCACAAAATATTTTGAGACTGAATGTCAGAAGGCAGTTGATAAAGTAAAAACTCCGAAGGCAAAAGCAACTAAACTCAAGAAGATGTTTGATGGTCTGGAGTTTATTGAAAAGAATAAGAACCCTCTTAATAGCACAGTACAACTATATAAGTTATTGCAGGATGCGAAGTTAGTATTCATTCGCAAACTTGAGAAGGGTGAGCGTATTGGAACCTATCTTAAGACAGAAGGTGGTTATGAAGTCACAGCACCAGAGGGATATGTTGCTGTTAGTAATGGAACCAACGCAGTGAAGTTAGTTGATCGTTTGTCATTCAGCGTAGCAAACTTTAATGTATCTAAAGACTGGGTAGCAGGAGACAAATGAAACGAGTAGTATTTGCATGGGGTAGATTTAACCCACCAACAATCGGACATGAGAAACTTCTGCAAGCAGTAGAGAAGATTGCTGCTGGTGATGATTTTCTTATCTACCCTACTCATACTCAGGATAAGAAAAAAAATCCATTGGATTCAAAAACTAAATCTGATCTCATGAAGAAGATGTTTCCTTCTATGAGTACTAACATTGTTTATGATCGTGACATTAATACAATTATTAAAGCACTCCAAGGTCTCCAAGGAACATATCATGACTGTGTTCTAGTAGCAGGATCTGACCGTGTGTCACAGTATGATGCTATGATTAGTAAGTATAATGGAGTTGAATATACATTCAGAAAACTAGAAGTGATATCTGCTGGTGAAAGAGATCCTGATGCTGATGGTGCTGAAGGTATGTCTGCTAGTAAGATGAGAGCAGCGGCAGTTCAATCTGATTTCAATTCATTTAGAACTGGTATGCCTAGAACTATTTCTGATAGAGACTGTAAAAAACTTATGGATGATATCAGAGACATTATGTTAAAGTAATAAATAGTACGATAGAATTTAAATATTAATGTACAACTTCTCCGAATACAATAAGAAGGTTTACATCCGTGAACAATATTATAACGATGAAATTTTTCCAGAAGGAATGAAAGTTCGTAATGGAAACGATCAAGTGGGAACTATTATTAGGCGTGGACCTAATTATGTTATCTGCTTAGATGAAGATCACAAGACTTTTAGAAGTTGGATTTCTGATATCAGTGAGGTCCATGAACTTGGAACTGATGAGACCAGAGAGTATCTTCAAGATTTGACTCCAGGTCAAAAGAAAGAACGTTATGGTAAGACTAAGACACCTGAGTCATCTACATCTATAAATAAAAGAAAAAGTACCCATAAAGAAATGTACAACGATAGTTATTCGGATTCTTTAATCAAACGATCCTCTGAGGGCATTGCCGGAAAGGAGTGCTACGGAGAAGTAGAAAATAAAAAGACCGTTGAGGATCAGTATTCATCATCATTGATGGATGCTACGTTAACAAAACTTTCCTCTGGTAAATTGTTTGAAGGTAGCATGAAGCAAGCCCGTTCTAATGTCGGTGCTGATTCTTGCTGGGATGGTTACAAGGCAAAGGGAACTAAGAAGAAGGGCGGTAAGGTTGTACCTAACTGTGTGAAGGAGGAAGATCTAGATGAAAAAAGACTTGATCCAGTCGGCAAAGAAGATTCTGATGTTGATAATGATGGTGATACTGATAAGAGTGATAAGTACCTTATGAAGCGTCGTAAGGCAATCAGTAAAGCAATTGGAACTAAGAAAGAAGAGTTCTCCGATTGGAGATCTGAGATGGGATTGGAAGAAGCGAAATGCAATAATTCCAAGGAAGGAACTAAGTGCCCCGTTCATGGAACTGATGCATGTAAATGTGAAGAAACCGTAGACGAAGATTGCGGTTGTGACAGTGGTAAGAAGTCAAAAAAATATTGAAGGCATATATATGGTAGACATTACTAATGAGGTTTACCATGTTATCCTTTCTACTTCCACTAGCATCCAAAGTTATTTCCGATGCTGTTTCTAAAGTTCCAGACAATGAAGAATTGGGTGAGAAACTTGTTGAGATCTGTCTTGTTATTCTTGCTAAGGCAGTTAAGTTAACCAAGACTGATATGGACGATCAACTTTTAGAAGTTGTTACCAAGGCAATCAATTCTCGCGAAGAAGCCTGATAGCAGTTACTAATTAGGTATTTTACTGGGGAGTATACTCCCCTTTTTTTATAAATAATCAAAGATTACGAAAACTTTCAAAGGTAAAACACATGGCGTTATACGGAAATACCGATTCCAACGCGAACAAAACTAAGGTTGAAGGAGTCCGTGGTAACGGTCCTGGATCACAGTCTGAGACTGTAGTATTTGTTGACGCAACGGAAGCAAACCTTGCTGAGAATAAAGCTCGTGGCATCAGTGGTCCTGGTTGGTGGGCATTTGCCACCTATACACAAGGAGCAGTAACTCGCACTAAGGCAGAGTGTTTAGCAGTTATCTCTAATCCTGAAGCAAATAGTGCAGAAAGTCAGGCAGATGATACTATCGCAGCAGACCGCACAGTTGTTATCTCAGCACAACCTGCTTCCCAGGAAGTTTCTGCTGGAGCAGATGCAACCTTCGCAGTAACAGCTGCTATTGAGGGTGCATCTGGTGGATCTATCAGTGCTCAGTGGTTTGTATCTAGCAATGGTGGAGGTAGTTTCGCTCCGATCTCCCCCAATGCTAGCACTGGTTTCGGTGGAACTTACATCTATCAAGGTTCTGGATTCTCCGGTCAGGAACTACGCATTACTGCAACTAATGGTGCAATGGTTAACTACCAGTATCGTGTTGTCCTTTCTACGGCAGGGGATTCTGGTGATGTTACTTCCGACGCTGCTACCCTTACATTTAGCTGATAATTAAATGAGATTTGATGAACTGAACGAAGACAACTATGTCTTCTTTGCAATTAAATATTACAACAATCCACACTGTACTACTAAAGAAGAATTTGATGAAGATTTAAAGAGATTTAAGTATGTCAAAAAACTTATGCGAAAGTATATAAATTCTGACATACTTAAACATCATTTAATTTTAAATCATTTGATTATTCTTTTTAATGTATTTAATGATGCAACAGTTCCTTTGCTGTTTTATAAAATTGAAAGAAATTGTTGGCCTGTTCTCAAATCTTTTCTGATATACTTAAACAGGATGCCACCAAACTATCTGGAGCATGTTGAACCAGATTATAAATGTCTAGAAGAACTAAATAAAATATGAAAAACATTAGACAACTTCTACAACAAGCGAGATATCAAATGTGGGAAGAACCAACAATGTCTGTTGGTTCCGGTGCTAATTTGTCACTACCTCCTGCACATGAACCTCCTGGCATCCCTGCCGGTAAGAAAAAGAAAAAGTATGATGGTAGAACAAAAGCAGGTCGTAAACTTGTAAACAGAATTTTAACCAACCGAGACAAGAAGGCAAAGAAAAAAATGACACAAGAACAACACATCATCGAAGCTGACGACAAGCAGAAGGGTCCATCAGAAACTGAGAGGGCACAGAAATCTATCACTCAGCAGAAGAAACTGAACAAGCAGAAAGAAGTTCAGAAGAAAGCGCAGGATGCCAAAGGCAAAATGCAGAATAAGACTAAAGAGATGGATACTCTGATGAAGGCACGTTTGTCTGACTTCAGAAAGAAAGCATCTGAGAAGTCTAGTAATCTTCAGAAGCAAGTATCAGAATCAGCAGGAACTCAGGCTCCTGGATTGGAAGTTCTTGGAACTCTCATGAAACTGGCGCAGGAATCTACCTATGGCAATCAAGAAGTAGAAGGTTTCGTTCAGTTCAGAGACGGTCGTTCACTCAGAGTTAACACTGATGTTGCTAAGAGAATGGTTGCTACATTTGAAGCACTCGACGCTGGCGTTCAGGATCAGTATCGTTTCCTCATGAATAAGAGTGTAGAAGATTTCCTTAAGATTATGCAGTTCAATCCGTCATCTGTATAACATGTCACCTTTTGGATCTGGGAGAGACTTAGCAGTCCTCAAATCAAAACTTGATATCTATGAAGACCTTTCAAAAGAAATGTTGGATAAGTTAGAAAGAGCAGTTACATCCATATCTGAGAATAGTAACAGAGTGGCAATCATTCTGGAACGTCATGAAAATAGATTAGACGAAGTTGATAAGAATAGTAATGCATTAATTAAACTGATTGAAAAAGTAGAAGATAAGATTGATAAAGTAGAAGGTAGAGTAGAACAACTCTCTCGTTTCCGTTGGGTAAGTGTTGGTGTTGCTACAGCAGCAGTCATTTTACTGAGGATATCCGATACTTTTGGTGGCACTCCTACAATGAACCAGTTGCCTCAAGCATCATTGACAGCGTACCAGCAAGCTGCTATAGTGAGGTGAAGCAACTCGCCCCTATAGTATGAATTTCATTGATGCGAAGTATATTAATCTTATCTCGCCTCAACTTGTAAAGTTTGCTAAAAAGAAATCAGATCTGTATACATTCAGATGCCCCTACTGCGGTGACTCACAGAAGCACCGCAATAAAACTAGGGGTTATTTTTATCGGAAACGTAATGATTACTTTTTTAAATGTCACAACTGTGGCATGGGTAGAACGTTTACAAATTTCTTAAAAGATCAATCTCCTGCACTCCATGATGAGTACATTATGGAGAGATATAAAGAAGGTCTCACTGGCAAGGGATCTAATACTGCAGTGCCAGATTTTAAAATTCCCACTCCGGTATTTAAGAAAGATATATTCTCAGATCTTAAAAAAGTCGAAACTCTAAATAAAGAACATCCCGCAAAAGTATACTTAAGTCAGCGCCAAATTCCAGAGGATTTATTCTCAATTTTTTACTACGCAGAAGACTTCAATGCTTGGGCAAAACTCAGTAATAATCAAAAAGAATCTAGAATCGTCATCCCCTTAATGTCTAATGACGGTAAGGTGTTTGGGCATCAAGGGAGGTCATTAGATAAAAATACCAAACTTCGTTACATCACAACGATTTTAGATAAATCATTTCCTAAATTATTTGGACTTGATAGAGTAAACAATACTAAGAAAATATATGTCACAGAAGGACCATTTGATTCCTTGTTTTTATCAAATGCAATCGCCATGTGTGGATCTGACGTTACGTTGGATGGCACTGAGTTCAACGATCTCATTTATGTTCTGGACAATGAACCACGAAACAAAGAGATTGTCGCCAAGTATGAAAAACTTATCTCATCCGGGAACAGTATCGTCATCTGGCCGAGTACCGTGATTGAAAAAGATATCAATGACATGAAGATGTCTGGACACAACGTGCAAAATCTGGTAGAATGTAATACCTACCAAGGACTAGAAGCAATCATTAAATTAAACGCCTGGAAGAAAGTATGAGTAACGGTATCAAAGTTGTTAAGCGCAGTGGTGAAATTGAACCACTGAACCTGGAAAAAATTCATTCGATGGTCGAATGTGCTTGTCATAATCTTGGTGGAGTTTCTGCAAGTCAAGTAGAAATGAATTCAGGAATTCAATTTTATGATGGTATCCCTACAGATAAAATTCAAGAGATCCTTGTTCGTTCTGCTAGTGATCTTATCTCTTTGGATAATCCAAACTATCAATTTGTAGCAGCACGTCTACTATTGTTTGGTCTTTATAAGCAAGTCTTCGGACCAGACTGGCAGAATGGATTTCCTGATCTCAAAGAACATTTGAATGAGGGTATTGATCGTGGCATCTATGATGCTGAATTGGTGACTAAATATTCTGATGATGAGTGGGAAAAAATTCACTCATACTTAGATCATGGTCGTGACTATTTGTTTACTTATGCTGGTCTTCGTCAAGTAGTTGATAAGTATCTCGTTCAAGATAGGAGTTCACATGCAATTTACGAAACCCCTCAGTATGCATACTTGCTGGTCTCTGCCACGATCTTCGCAGAATATCCTCAGGAAACTAGGTTAGATTATGTCAGAAGATACTACAACGCAATCAGCAAACACAAAATCAACGTTCCAACACCCATCTTGGCAGGAGTGCGAACACCACTTCGACAATTTGCTAGTTGCGTTCTGGTTGATTCTGATGACACCCTCTCTAGTATCGAGTCTAGTGACTCTGCAATTTTTAGGTATGTTGCTCAAAGGGCGGGAATTGGTATCAATGCAGGTAGGATCCGTGGCATCAACAGTAAGATCCGAGGCGGAGAAGTGCAGCACACAGGTGTTGTCCCATTCCTCAAAAAGTTTGAGAGCACTGTCAGAAGTTGTACTCAAAATGGCATACGAGGTGGATCAGCTACAGTACACTTCCCAATCTGGCACCAAGAGATAGAAGATATTATTGTTCTCAAGAACAATAAGGGAACCGAAGACAATCGAGTGAGGAAACTTGACTACTCAATCCAAATTTCAAAGATTTTCTACGAACGTTTCATTGAGAATGGAGAGATTAGCCTGTTCTCACCGCATGACGTACCAGGTTTGTATGATGCTTTTGGTACTGATGACTTTGACACTTTATATCGGATGCATGAACTCAATGATGCTGTTCCAAGAAAGACTGTCGGGGCACAAGAACTTATCTTAGATATTTTGAAAGAACGAGCAGAGACTGGTCGGTTGTATTTGATGAATATCGATCACTGTAATACACACTCTTCATTCAAAGATAAAGTTTATATGAGTAATCTCTGTCAGGAGATCACTCTTCCAACTAAACCACTTACTCATATCGATGATCCTGATGGTGAGATTGCTCTTTGCATTCTTTCTGCTATCAATGTAGGTAAGATTTACAAACTTTCTGAGATGGAAGAACTATGTGATCTTTCCGTTCGTAGTCTAGAGGAACTAATCGACTATCAGAAATACCCTGTAGTCGCTGCAGAACGCTCTACAAAGGCGAGAAGATCATTGGGGGTAGGGTTTATTGGTTTAGCACATTACCTCGCTCGTAACGGCGAGCACTATGACGATCAAGCGTCATGGGATTTAGTTCATGAATTGTCTGAAGCATTCCAATACTTCCTTCTGAAATCTTCTAATGAAGTTGCTAAAGAAAAAGGAGTGTGTGAAGCATTCCATAGGACAAAATATTCTGATGGAATTCTTCCGATTGATACATATAAGACCGATGTAGATAGTATCGTATCACCGCAATACAATTATGACTGGGAAACTCTTAGAGAATCTATTATTACCCACGGTCTTAGGCACTCAACATTGTCGGCACAAATGCCTTCAGAGAGCAGTTCCGTTGTGTCAAATGCAACCAATGGAATCGAACCGCCAAGAGCTTACTTGTCCATTAAAAAATCCAAGAAGGGGGTTCTTAAGCAGATTGTTCCTCAGTATGCTACACTAAAGAATAACTACACACTCTTATGGGATATGGCATCTAATGCCGGATACATTAAGATTGTTGCTGTGATGCAAAAGTTCTTCGATCAAGGAATCAGTGGCAACTGGTCTTATAATCCAGAACAGTTTGATAACAATGAGGTTCCAGTTTCAGTAATGGCACAAGACTTCCTCACTACCTACAAGTATGGCTGGAAGACTTCTTATTATCAGAATACATACGACATCAAGACTGATGAATATCAGGAAGATGTGAAGCAGAGTTTAGAAAGTTTAATTTCAAGTATAGAAAACACCGAGGAGGAAGACTGTGAGTCCTGTAAACTTTAGAGTAGGATCTAGCGACACTAATACCACCGTTCGTGGTATGACCGTATTCAATAAAGATAAAGTTAATACTAAGAAGCAACCGATGTTCTTCGGTGCTCCTCTTGGTATTCAGCGTTATGATACTTATAAGTATCCAGTGTTCGATAAACTTACTCAGACACAACTTGGATACTTCTGGAGACCTGAAGAGGTTTCTTTGCAGAAAGATCGCGGTGATTATCAATCATTGCGTCCAGAACAAAAGCATATCTTTACTTCTAATTTGAAGTATCAGATCATGCTTGACTCAGTTCAGGGTCGTGCTCCTGGTATGGCATTCATTCCATACTGTTCTCTACCTGAACTGGAAGCATGTATGGAAGTCTGGGGTTTCATGGAGATGATCCACAGTCGTTCATATACTCACATCATTAAAAATGTTTATGCTGATCCAGCAGAAGTGCTTGACACGATCCTGGATGACGCTATGATATTATCACGCGCCGAAACAGTCACGGGTGCGTATGATGATTTCATCAACCACGCTCAGTCATATGGAAGTGGTAATCAGTGGGAACATGCTCTTGAGGGAGTTCCCTGTGCTGAATACGATCTGTATGAACTTAAGCGTAAACTTTATCGTGCTGTAGTTAACGTTAACATTCTTGAAGGAATCAGATTCTATGTCTCATTCGCCTGCTCGTTTGCTTTTGGAGAGCTTAAACTCATGGAGGGATCCGCTAAAATTATCTCTCTCATCGCCAGAGACGAAAACCAACATCTTGTTCTTACACAAAACATTATCAATAAATGGCGTCAGGGAGACGACCCAGACATGGTTAGAATTGCTGAAGAAGAAGAGCAGTGGGTCTATCAAGCGTTTGAGGCAGCAGTAACTGAAGAACGTATCTGGGCTGACTACCTTTTCCAGAAAGGTTCTATGATCGGTCTCAATGCTAAACTTCTCACACAATATGTTGAGTGGGTTGCTAACCGTCGCATGAAAGCAATTGGTTTGAAACCTGTTTATGATGTTGCTGCTAAGAATAATCCATTACCTTGGACCGAGCATTGGATTTCTTCTAAAGGTCTTCAGGTAGCACCTCAGGAAACTGAGAATGAAAGTTACATTGTTGGAGGAATTAAGCAGGATGTTAAGAAAGATACTTTCGCTGATTTTCAATTGTGAAAAAACAACCACCGTGGAAACTGTTAGCATTAAAAGACCCGAATCTGACAGACGAAGAGTACACACTTCTGAAGTTAGGACCGATGAGTCTGGGTCAAGCGTTTCATTTACAGGCAATAAAATACAGATACCAGATCCGTGGGATGACATCCTAATGTAATCTAAATACCTTCATCATATGATGGGGGTATTTTTTTATGAAACCACAATCTGCTAAGGCAAAGGGTAGGAAGTTACAGCAGTGGGTAAGAGATAAATTGATCGAACATCTTAGCGTACATCCTGAGGACATTGAATCTCGGTCTATGGGTGCTGGTGGAGAAGATCTCATTATGGCAAGAGCAGCTAGACAAAAGTTCCCTCATAGTATAGAATGCAAGAACGTGGAGAAACTAAATATCTGGGACGCATATGAACAATCAGCGTCCAATTGCGGGGATTATGAACCTATTGTTATTATCAAAAAAAATGGTAAGAAACCTTTAGTAGTAATTGACGCTGAGTACTTCATTAAAACCTTTCAAAATTAATCATGAAAAAACTTTTACTAGCCTTGCTGCTTACAGCAACTCCTGTTCTCGCCCATAACCACATCACTCCACTCAATGAACCAGTAGTGGCAGATAAGATCACTAAGGGATTGAAATCTTATGATGCTATGGGATGTATGTTACTAAGAGAATGTACCGATAATGTCAAAAAAATTCATAGCATCAGAGATCTCGGGAATAATTATCCTGATAGTAATTTTAATCTTATTGCTGATGAGTTTAACTCAATGCTTGTTTCTCTTGAACAGGTCGGAGTTAATGTATTTCTAGCAGATGAAAAATATTTTCCTCCAGGACATCGTGGTGTGTATCACACAGTAAGCAATAACTTCTTCCTGAATGAAGACTACATGCATAATCAAGGTGTTCTTATGTCAGTCATGCGCCATGAAGGATGGCATGTAGCACAGGATTGTATGGCAGGAACTATTAATAATAGTATAATTGCTATCATTAAACCTGAAGATTCAGTTCCTCCTATGTGGGCTGAGATTGCTAAAAGAACTTATATGGGTAGTGTTCTTCCATGGGAACGTGAAGCAATGTGGGCGGGACATACTGAAGGTATGACTGCTGATGCATTAAAAGCATGTGCTACTGGTGCTATGTGGGAAGTATATCCTCCAACTCCTTTAACACGTCAGTTCTTGGAAGATAAAGGTTACATTAAATAAATAAAAGAGCCTTACTCTTTACTCATGGAATCAAATCCGAAGAAGAAAGAGGAAGCCAAAAAGGAAAACAAATTTGAGTGGGCGGACGAGGGTGTATCAACTCTCGTTCGAGTTATTATTCTTGGTTGGTCAGCAGCAATTCTGACCCTTAATTATGTAACTGTTCCTGGTATTCCTCAAAAAAACATCGATCCGACTTTTATAGCCAGCGTGTTCACTGGAACGCTTGCGACGTTCGGTGTCGTTGCGTCTAAAAAGAAAGACGATTCAAAAGAAGCACCTACACTGGAGAAGAAAGATGCAAAAATTGATTAATGGTGTCGCGTTATTATCTGGTTTAGTTTCTTTAGCTGTCTTAGGGGGTGGTGCTTATCTTTACATTCAAAAGGATTCAATTATCGAATCACAAAAAGAAAATTTAGCGAAAGTTATTGCAGAAGCAATGACTGATGCTCTTCCTGGTATGCTCGATGGTGCAATGCCAGAGATGCCTGAACTGCCATCGGCAACTGGTCCCGCGATTAGGTTACCATGACAAATCCAGAAGAGTTAGCACAAAAATATGCTACCGAGCATGTACCGAGCAAGTCACCTATTAAAGGTATTGCATTGACCTTGGGTGGACTCTTCGCATTCGCTCATTTAGGTTTACTGGGATATGTTATTCATAGACCAGAGCAACCAAAACTTCCTCAAGTACCTACAATCAATATTCCTCATGGGGATTATTCTTCCTACAAGATTAAAGCTGGTAAGGATGGATACGAGATTGAATATAAAGCAAACGATCCTGCAATTTTAGAATCAGAAAGATCATTATCTTCTGATAGTAATAAGAAAGGATTGTTTGGTGGTGGTACAACAAGTCGCCGTGAGTATCGTAGTGATCAGTATACTATGGATGGTACTCGTAATCTGGGTGGAGGTGACATAGGAGAAGTGGGAAAGACCGGAGGTGTAAGCGCAGAGTGTTTAGTGGCAGACGCTGGGGCAAGAACTCAGGGTGCGATGGCAGGAACAGCAATTAGTGCTGGTCTTATCGTTCCTGCTGTTGCTAGCATTCCTTATGTTGGATGGTTAGCATCTGGTTGGGCGCTATTGCTAGGACAAAAAATAGGATCCTCTTCAGGATCTGCTGTAGGATCACTACTTAATGACTGCTAATGGATATTCGTGAGATTGCACCAATTGATATTAATGTAAAGATCAGGGAACTAGATATCCCACCTATTGATATCTGGACTGCCCCTGCTGTAGGTAATACTAACGTTAGTATTCCACCAGTCACAGTAGAATTAGGAACACCTATCGTTAATATTCCTGGATGTGTCGAAGCTCACGAATCTAATAATGATTCTAAAACTGTTGGTACGGATGATGAGAATGGTTTAATCACATATTGTGATGCAGGTGTTCCATCATTCAATCCAATTGATTATGATAAAAATCAGTTAAAGTTTACTAAAGATTCAAGACCAACTCCTCAATTTAAAGGAGAGCAACCAAATAATTTAGAAGATGATACTCCTGAATCTGCTGTAGGAAGAACACCTGAAGATACAGCAAACATTCAATGTCCTACTCAAGAACAGTTAGATAAAGAACCCGTGGGGTTCCTGTTTGATAGTGGACGCAAAGAAATATTAGGATACAAGTTGGTTGGAAACCAATGTGTCCGAGAGGTAGGTGATGTACCTATCATTACACAAGTATTAAATGGATTACCCCCAACTGGTGTTGTTATCACCACTGGGGGTATTGCTGTAGTTGCTACTACATCAGCACTGCTTGCTAAACCATTCGCTGACATTCTTCTGAAGGTAATTAAACCTACAGTGAAGAAAGTTCTGAAGAAGGTTGCTGCTATTCGGGGGAAGAAACTGAAGGTCCAGTCTGTAGAGGACCGCCGAGTAGAACAGCGGGATCGGAATCAAGCGATTGCAAAGTTGAAGTCTGTGAAGGCGAAGACGAAGAAGTAGGTTGTGGAATAGTATGTGCGTGGGGTGCGATAGCATTCTTATTCATTACTACAACATCAGCACACACACTTGCATACTTACTACCAGGTCGGAAAATAATTCCTTGCTGCATTAGTGTTCCACAATTCTTAAGTCTTGCAATCTCAAAGTCCAATCTTTTATTGGCAGTTATTTGTTGCATCATTGCAATGTTAGAAGTTGCTGCTTCCTTACAAAGATCTTGTAACTTTTTATCTGTAGGTGTACTCCATGTCATGGAGAAACCAACACCTATACTATAATTATCTTTCTGTCCGGTTCTTGTTTTTTTGTGAAATAAAATATCACCGGGATTATCGATACGACCGTCTGGAATAACATTCCCATCATCATCGAAGGCACCCATAGTATCAGTAACATCATATACTGGGTCATTATAATATGGTTCCCATGGTCTAGAAGCAGATGCAGTTCCAGTTACATAGGGTGAGAAGTTGCGAGTTGGACCTTGACATTGTATACCACCTCCGTATGTGTTTGTAATATATGGTCCCTGAAGAACTTGTACGGCTTGGTTTGTAACGGAGCCTGAACTGTTAGCCACAGGAGAAGCAGTAGCAGACACACCACCAATAGTTTCAGCATAAGAAGGATTAGCAAATAATAATGTTACTGCGAGAAGATACTTGTGGTATCGGTTACGCTTGTAACGTCGGTTTCCCTTTGAATAATTGTATGATTTTGGAGCCCTGGTCCAGAATAAGTTTCTGTGAATTGAAACGCTGCTCCTGGTGTCGTTTGTTGGAACGATGGTTTGCTCGTTACTCCCGTCCATGATGATGTCACTCCATCTATAGTTACATTAGAAGCACCTGTTCCTGGGGAAAGGTTTCCAGATGCTGATACACCAGAACCAGTAGCAGAGTACTGGTATCCGGTGCTATAATCCATGCTATTTATAGTCTCAGTTATCTTCTGAGTTGTCTCTGTGTGGCTCGACATGGACCCCTGACTGAAGTTCGGGACCACGGGGACCGCCAGGGCAGCTGCAGGTATGACACTTGCAACCACCGCAGATATCACAGACCAGCGAATCATAGTACTCATTGTTTTTATCCTCAGTCAATTACAGTAATCTCACTAACAAATTGTCCTGTTGCTGTAGTGCCAGCTCCACCAGCCGTCACAGTAATTACACCCGCAGATGTAACAGTACCAGCTAGACTTCCAGCAGTTCCTGCAGTGTAAGAAGTTATATTGGAGAAGTTAGGAACAGTTCCTACGGTAGGAGCAGCAGTTGGGATTGCATCAGCCTGTGTATATGACTGACTGAATGAGAACGCTGCACCAGCGGTGTCTTGAGTAGCAGAAATAGTACCAGGAGAGTAAACTCCTGCAGTAATCGTGCCAGCAGAAACTGTACCTGCAGTGTTACCATCTGTAGTATCAATATTTGAACCACTAATACTAAACGAAGAACCAATTCTTGTTGCCTGTGTTCTAGCAGCATCAACAGTTAGTTGTACGCTAGAAGCATGTTTTGATACAAGTCCGCCAGCGTTAGCAGCAGTGGCGGTCATCAGAAGCATTCCAAAAGTCAAGAAGACTTTTTTCATTATACCTTGATATAAAGACTGAAACTATTTATCTTTTTATTTTTGAATGTTAATATTTACTCTACGAGTGTCCCACGTTCTTTTCTAATTTTTTTAAGTGCTTCAAGGTTCATGTCTTTGGTGCCACCATCATATGGATGAGCATAACCTTCAGTAATCATTTGTTCGTTAAGCGACACGTCGCTGTCCCCAATGTATAACCAGCCAAGAAGGCGACCATATTTACCGACCCCACCAACAAGTTCAGTCCTAACAGACAACTCATCATCACCAGCCAGAGTGCTTTCCAGTTTCGCTTGGAGCCAGTTGGTTGCGTCGATTCCAAGTGCTTTCTCCTCTAAGTTTCTAGTTCTTTTCTCCGGCGTATCAACTCCTGCAACTCTAACTCTTTCTTTCTTGTATAAATCAAACCCGAGGTCGATAGTGACATCAATAGTATCACCATCAACCACACGATTGATCTCCGTCACTCGGAAGTTGTAGCAGCTCTTTCTGCTCGGTGGTGTCATTGCTCCCATCTTCTAACTCTGCAAATGCTTGTCTTAATATGTATACAACTACAAACAATGCTCCGGCAACTGCTAGTATTACACATATAATTACCGACCACACAGGATCCGTAACGTTATCTAAAGGTCTTAATAATAAATTCATTTCTTAACAGGCCAAGTAAGTTCCATTCCTATCGTGAGTAGCAGAACAAATCCAAATACAAATATTCCACTCATCATAATCTATTACCACTATCTGCTGAAGGAATTAATTGATATGCCATTTTATCTCTTAGCATGTTGATGCGTTCATCATCATATTGATTGAAGTTTCCTCGCTTATCAACTTTTTTATAATAGTGTAATGCATTGAGGATGATCGCATAGTCATCTATAGTAAGTTCAAATTTCATAGTTGATGGAATTGGTAATCTAAAATCATTCTATACAAAGAATCTCTCATGAACCATAAGTGTTCTTGTTCTTCGGCAGGTCTAGCAGGGAAACCTTCCCAACGTTCTAACCTTTTTATTACACAGTGATGTAGTAAACGTACATCTTCTATGGTTAAATTTACTGTGTAGTCTGGTTCGTTATTCATGGATTGCGTGGGTTTATTCCTTGTGTTTTAAGATATTCAACCCACCAATCGGTATCTTTTATATACCTCCAATTTGGGACAGGTTTTCCTTGTTCTACCACATAGTATTGATGGAGCGCATCATCTATAGTCTGTGCGATCTCCATACTCTTCTTCATCTTCGTCAACGTCTGCATATGCATCTGCCACGAATGGTCCTCGTTTTCGTAAATGTTCTTTTCCGACATAAGAGTTTTCTGTGTTAACTGCAGATACCCACACCGCAAGTTTCATTACTATAAAAACGATAGCTAATGGTAAGAAGCATCCAACTAAAATAAGAGTCTTAGTCATCATCTTCCTCATATAAAGGACAAGGTTCTTCAAACAAAAGATCTGTTCTGAGTTGATTAACTCTTTCCCTGAGTTGTTTATACAACTCTTTATGTTCTGCTGATTCTTCCTGGTTCATTGGTCCTGTTCTTTTATTTAAACCCATTTAATGTTTTTTAACGAAAGGTTCCCAGTGCTGCCAACTGTATTTATGAACTGCCCACATACCAATAATGGGGACGAAGACTAGGCACCATGCCAGTAGTCCACATCCCCAAGGGTTGTTTAATACAGTTCCACAAAATCTAGCAAACTGTAGCATCATTGCACGTCGTCCCAATCTTTTTGAAATTGATCTAATCCTTCACGGGTAAGTACATGATCGTACATCGCCCAAAATACTTTAGGTGGCATTGTAATAACGCTGGCACCATAAGCAAAACACCGTGATACATGATGAACATCTCTCAATGATGCTGCAAGAATTTGAGTTCTTATACCATGAGAACAATAAGTTCCACTGATAGCACGAACAAGTTCTACACCACTGAATGAGTTATCATTGCAGCGACCTACGAAAGGTGAGATATAAGTAGCACCTGACTTTGCTGCCATGATTGCTTGTGCCACAGAGAACACTAAGGTCACATTGGTTTTAACACCAAGCACAGAGAGTGCTTTACATGCAATCAAACCTTCTACAGTACATGGTAGTTTGATAGTGATTGCTTTACTTCCCAACTGAATAAACTGTTGAGCTTGTTTAATCATTTCCTCAGCAGTATCAGCAACTACTTCACACGATACACTTTCAAACTGGGGATACTTATCAGTTAATTCCTTAGCGACATCAGGAAGCGTCCTGCCGCTTCTTTTAATTAGCGTGGGGTTTGTAGTGACCCCATCAACTAAACCAGTTCTTACTGCCTTCTTGATTTCATCGAGGTCAGCTGTGTCTAAAAAGATTTTCATGAGTAAAAAGTTGTTTGTGTTATGTATGCGCCGTCGAGAGCACATATAATTGATATTAATACTGTAGCGAATAGTAGTGATGCTGTTAGAAATACATTCATTAGTCTGAAAATAATGACAGTATGAATAAGAAAATACCGAAAGAAGAAAATAATATTATTATTGCAAATTCGATTTCCATAGTTCTAAGAAGTAACGATCTACTTTATATAAATCACCAACTGGTGGTTGCTCTTCTATCTTAGACCATTCATTACAGAATGCTCTCATTTCTGGTGTTATGCCATGAGGTAAAAACATTCTGCCGAATGCAGACATAGCAAAAGCAAACCTCATTCTAATGCGCTGTTCCATTTCCTGAGTAGGCGTCGGTTTCATAATAGTTATTCTCACCTTTTCTGTGCCCGAAATAAACGGTGGCACATATAAAGGGTAGTGATCCGAAAAGTAGGACATGTGCTAAAGTCATCTTACGTTGTGTCCTCCGAACATATATCTCATGCCATTGAGGACTTTATTGGCAAAGGTTCCTAATCTTCTAGAGTTGAACCGCTCAAATAATGCAGCACTAAGGACAGGAGCAGGAACCCCGAGGTCCACAGCAGCATGAACAGTCCAACGTCCCTCACCACTATCACTAACCCCACCATCAAACTTGCTAAGTTTGTTGTCATCTCGTAGTACCTCGGCAGTAAGGTCCAATAACCAACTACCAACAACGCTACCACGACGCCAACACTCAGCCACCCTAGCAACGTCAATCTCATAGCAATAGGATTCAGGGTCTGCCATAGGTGCAACCTCAGCGTCTCCTTCTTTGACATATTCTGAACCTGCATTTGCTTGATTGATAATATTAAATCCTTCGGCATATGCTTGCATGATTCCATACTCAATGCCATTGTGAACCATCTTCACAAAATGTCCTGCACCAGGATCACCGCAATACATCCAACCATATTCTTCAGGATACATTACATAGGAACCATCCCCTGTCCTGGGGGCAGCATTAATTCCTGGAGCGAGTGCATCGAAGAGAGGGCGGCATACATCGACTGCGCGGCTTCTGCCACCAACCATAAGACAGTATCCACGCTCCAAACCATAAACACCACCACTAGTACCACAGTCAAGATACTGGATACCAAGTTTCTCAAGGCGGAGTGCTCTCCTCCTTGAATCCTTAAAATTGGAATTGCCATGATCAATAATAATATCTCCATCACTAAGTAATGGTAATAACTCATCGATAGTTTCCTCTACTAGTTCTGCTGGAATCACAAGTTGAAAAATACCAGGAACTGAACCAGCACTAGTATATTTTTTGCCGTCAGTTTTAACTGCTCGAACAAGATACTCTAATGAAGTTACACATCCGCTGATATAACCTGCTTCATACTGTTCACATGCTTTTTCGTAGTTATTTCTGTAACCCCAAACTTCATGTCCTTCTTTAATCATGCGGCGAGACATTCCCTCACCCATTCTGCCTAGACCAATAATACCAACTTTCATTTTAATTAATTCAATTTACGTGAATGACACCAGTCATACCTGCGCCCTGATGAGGACCACAAAAGAAATTATAGTCACCTGCATCAGCAAATACAACGTCTTGTGTTTCACCAGGAGCAAACAGTAATGCTTCTCTGGAAAGATCTGGACGTGCCTCAACAATAATATTGTGAGGAGGTAGTGCTTCATTCATAAAATGCACTGTGTCCCCTGCTGAGATAGTAATCTCATTTGGTTCAAATACTAGGTTGCCATTATGACCCATTGATACATCTACCGCCCATACAGGAGCAGCAAAAAATAGTGCAATGAAAAATGTAACTAAGACTTTCATAGTAGTTTTATCAACTACACTATCTATGCTATTTCTAAGTCTTTCTACTTACAAAATGTCAGGATTTGGTGACGCATCTGGACAGTATTCTTCTGCGTAAAAATGAATTTTTTTGATGAGTTCTTCATACTGATCCCACATCCAGTCCGAACCAGTTTGTTCTTGATATACCTTACAGGCATTATGGAGACGGTGCATGTCTGTTGCGTTAAATCTCATGGTAAACCTGCTGTGATGCATGTAGTATACTTATTTATTGGCGCTTGACAGCCGCCTACATAGGTGGTAAGATACAGATTGTTGTAATGAAACAAATGATCTCAACATCAATTATTGCTGCTGGTCTCGCCTTTATTATTCCATCTACTATTGCTCCATCCATTGCACCAGTTCAGGAGGCTCCTCAAGAAATTCCTGTAATTCATTATGAACCTACTTGGAAGTGTGAAGATTGTACTCCAGAGGAACAGTATGTTCTCGCACAACTTCAGGAACATACCAAGATTACTGACAAGAATGCTCTTGCTACCATCATGGGTAATATTAAACAGGAGAGTAAGTTTATTCCAAACATCTGTGAAGGCGGCGCTCGCGTTTCATATGAGAACTGCCTGAGTGGTGGTTATGGTTTAATCCAATGGACTAGTATCGGACGCTATAAGGGTCTTGGTAATTTCTGTAAGAAGTTTGATTGTGATCCATCATCACTTGCAGGTCAGGTTCGCTGGATGATTAATGAACCAATCTTCCAACGCTATCTCCCCGAGTTTGAGGGACATGGATATTCAATCTCACAATATATGGCTCCTGCATACTACTGGTTAGGGTGGGGTATCAAAGGTAACCGTGAACTGTACGCTTATGATTACGAAAATAAAATGGTACTCGCATGACTTATCTAGCACCAATATATCTTAAAGACGATCCGTGGTTTGGTCCCGCTGTTCTATCTGATACTCAGATGAATTATAGGGATGCATACGATCATGCTGTACTTGACGGTCAGTTATTACATGAACCAGATAGTACAGTAGTTAATGAAGTTATCAATATTCATGAGGTGATGTATCGCATCGCTACGAATAATGGTAAAACTACTTTACATCTTACTGGAGGATCAGAAAATTTTCATGAACGATGATTGGCGCTACAGTGATGATCGTATGGAGTTGAGGCAGAAAGTTTATAGTCTTCTCCTCACTCGTTTTGGATCTGCTATTGACGAAAATGGAGAACCAGTGTATAGTATGAACAGCATCACCCAGTGTTCTCATGATTGGGTATCACAGGGTAATGTTCGTTCTGATGGTATTATTAAATACTTTCAGGCATACTATACATGAGTAAGTATGATTTCGGGGGTCTTGACAGACACCCCGCTAATGTGCTAAGATTAATCAGTGAGTTAGAAGGGTCTTATCAACTTTGTAAGTGGATGGGATTTGAAGAGGATATGAAAGTCCTTGATGAAATGAAGAAACCTTATTACAAACTTTATTTCAAACTCAAACGAGAGCAAGGGTAGGTGTCCGAGTGGTTAATGGAGGTGGACTGTAAATCCACTGGCTCTGCCTACGGGGGTTCAAATCCCTCCCTGCCCACTCTGGTTCAGTAGCTCAGCTGGATAGAGCAACTGCCTTCTAAGCAGTCGGTCGTTGGTTCGAGTCCAACCTGAATCGTGTGACGGGGAATGAGCTCGCCCGCGACGGTGCTAACCACACTGTGATCTAGAGAGTTGGTTACTTTCTTCTTGCTCCGTTACAAACTGTCAGTATGTTGGGTGTAGTGCCCCATAGCAAGCATATCGATAAGTGTAATGTATGCCTCCGTAGCTCAGTGGTAGAGCAGGGCTTTTGTAAAGCTCAGGTCGCAAGTTCAAATCTTGTCAGAGGCTTTGGAACTATAAGTTCCATCATTCCCAAGTAGCTCAGTGGCAGAGCCGCCGACTGTTAATCGGCTGGTCGCTGGTTCAAATCCAGCCTTGGGAGTTTATAAATTTTGCGACATGAACGTTACTAATTCAAACGAACTAGATAAATTTCCCTATATACTAGTCGATGATTTTTATGACTGTTCTGAGTTATATAAAATCTGGGAAGAGTTAGATTACTTGTGTGATCCTAGAATAATATCTAGGTCTAGCATTGAAAACGGTGGGTCGTGGGAGTATGATGAGTGTGGTAATAAAAAATTACTGAAACATAATTGGACTATGTGGTTAGACTCTTACTTTAAAAGTGATCGAAGTAGTTCAAATATTTTAAATGCAAATAGAAAATTATTTAACCACAGTAATTTATTTACAGATCATCCTCATTGGTTGATTAATGATGTCACTGCAATTCAAAAAGATCATACACAAATTGCTTATTATGAAAATGATGATGAGTATAAAGTTCATCGAGATCTCTGTCGTTTAACTTGCCTTACTTGGTTCTTTCGTGAACCGAAAAAATTTACCGGTGGTAATTTGCAGTTCCCTTTATTCGATACTGAGATTGAATGTAGAAACAATCGAATGATTATTTTCCCTGGTGCAGTTCCTCATGCAGTAACTAAAGTTTGTATGGAGGAACAACATAAAGAACAAAAACTCGGTAGATTTGTGATGGTGCAACTACTCAAACTTGACTACAAACCCATTTAGGGTTATAATATTATCATCGCCAGTATTGCTCGAATAGCTCAGCGGTAGAGCACCTCCTTTACACGGAGATTGTCGGGGGTTCGATCCCCTCTTCGAGCATGGTTCATTACCTCCTACTAAATAAATGAAATCAGAAAAGATCAAAGAAGAACTCAACGATATTAAACTTGAACTTGCTTACATGAGAGGTATGTTAGAAAATGTTAGTCATCAGATGCAAGAGTTGCGGGAAGCAGCTGGAATCCCATCCAACGAAAACACGAGCTTGCCAGTGCGAGAATTGTACGAGCATCCGTGGTATAAGTATAAGCGCGAGCAACTTGTCTCTAGTGGAAATTGTCAGCAATCCGAAGGAGACGATCTCTCCGACATTTAGTGCTGAAGATTTAGCATATCAAGAGACACGTCGCCAAAGAAAAGTACGCAAACTTGATTTTGATATTAAGTAAATTATGAAATCTCCCATACAAATACCCACTGCATTAGCAGTGCCTGAGTTCATTAGTATAAATGATGAACTCAAAGTATGGATACAAGGACAATCTACAGGTAATGATAGTAAATTATTTTTTCGGATAGTTGATCCGACAAGTTGTTTATCTCTCTACAATGCAGCGATAAATTTAAAACTTAAGATGAAGAAGCATCTTAAAAAAGATATTACCTTAGTCCGAATTAATACTAATGGTAAAGTCTTCGGATCTCCCGCTCATTTTCATACTGATTATAGTAAACCATATTATTATACTGTAGTATTGTTTACTGAATTAAGTTGGGATACTCAATGGGGTGGTGAACTTGTAGTTCAAAATCCAACCAGTGGAGAATATCATTACCATGCATATATCCCCAACAATGCTGTATTCTTTCCTTCTAATTGGAACCACTGTGGGTTTTCTCCAAATAATTTCACATGTAAAATGAGAAGTAGTGTAGCATTTTCTTACATTGAAACTGAATATCTAGATCAACATGTGTTATAATTAGTAATGTATTTTTCATATAGAAATGAATCACCAAAATATTCTTCGTAAATTTCCTGAAGATATTGCACTCCTCAGTGATGCTGTTGATGGAGTTGTAAATCTTGAAGATGATTATCCATATCTTTACAAAAGACTTTATGAGTTTTATGATGTTAATGGTCTACAACTCTTTGGTGACCCTGACGATGACTATCAGGTGGTCCTGACCCAACTCGAACGAGACCTTGACAGCATCGCCTGAACCTGCTATCATTACAGAGTAAATCAAAGGCATCATCGATGAATGATCTTGACCCAAAGTCCGTAGCATCGACTAAGACTACGGTTGTCCATGAGCGTTTTCCTTACCGCTATGTGCAAAAGGGTTACATTCAACTTAATGGTAAACCCGATTTGCGTCTTCAGAAGGCAGACGAGTATACTAAAAAATACTCTGACATTTATCTCTTTGATAATGCCGATCAATGTTTTCTTGCTATAGAAGACTTTGAGTATTCTAAGTGGTTAGATCCCGCTGGTGTCCCTTGCTATGTAAAAGATGTCGCTCAACAACACTAATTTAAAGTTTAACAACCAAACAGAATTCGTTCCTGCTAACCCTACTAAATTTACAAATACTATGACTACTCACGACCACCTCGCTGCTGCTGAGAAAGAACTTCGTCTTGCTCTCGCATCAGTAGTTGAAACAGCATCACCTGTTCGTCTCACTAGACTTATTCATGTTCTTGATACTGTCAATGATATCAAGCAAGGATTTGTTTCCAATGAAACTACTGCTGCCCCTACTACAAACTTTGTAATCAATACTTCCGATACTGTTGATTATGGTTATGGTGCTGCTGGTCCTGTAGATTATCCTAGTTCTTTCGGACAAGATGTAATTACATTCTCGTAATTATTCGTCACGGATGGACGTTAACAGCACTGGTGCGGGTGAAGATATCGCTGCCTGGTTTCTTGTTTCCAGTTAAAGAACAAGTGGCGTGCATGTGCTCCGGGGTGTGACAACCCCAACTGCGGGATTAGTTTAGAGGCAAAACTAAAGGTTTCCAACCTTTCGTCATCGGTTCGATTCCGATATCCCGCTTGTTAATTTTAACACTATGATTCCATACTACATCGATTACAATTTTCAGGAGATAGAAGTACCTATGGAAATTGTATACTATTGCGAGGAGTTTACTCAAGCAAGTAGAAATGATCTTAGGTTTTTTGACTGTGTGTCTATGCATATGGGTTACTATGGTAATCATAAAGAACACTTGCAAAAATTAAGAGATGAATACATATATTGAAATCTATGATGGTGTTCTGTCATCAGATGAATGCAGTAACATCATACAGTATATTAATCAGTCACCTAATATACAACGAGGTCTTATAGGTGAAGGAGTTGATGTTAAAGCAAAAGATAGTTGGGACATACACAATAGATTTCAAAATCAAACTACAGTAGATACCCTAATACATGGTGCTTTATCTGAATGTCTTGCTGATTATAAAGTTAGAAATTCTGAATTAAATCACATTGGATACTGGTCCTTAGAAAATAATTATAACCTTCAGAAATATCTTCCTGGTGGTGGATACTTTACCTCACACTGTGAAGCAAACTTCAGAACCACTTGTCAACGTGTTGTAGTATGGATGATTTATTTAAACACTGTCACTGATGGTGGTGGAACTAAATTTCCTCAGTATGATTTGGTAACAGATGCTGTTGAGGGAAGAGTGGTTCTTTGGCCTGCCTCATGGACGCACTTTCATCATGGTGTAGTTAGTCCAAGTCAATTCAAATATATTACTACAGGATGGTATTCTTTCGTTCCTCAGTAAGTTTATAAATACTTTGAAGGAAAGTATAACGTACATGTAATGTCAAGAATATTAGTTGACGAACTAGTAAATTTAGCAGGAACAGATAAGGTAACCTTTGCTGAAGGTCTGAAAGTTACTGCAGGAGAAGCACTTGATCTTAATGGTGCGAAAATTAACATTGATACCGGAGTAGGTTTAGATAATCAACTGTTAGCATCTACTGGATCTGGTCTTAAGTGGGTCACTATTGGTGATACGAATAGCACTTATGCATTTTCATCAGTTGCTGCAGCCTCAAATGATGTTAAGTTGAAACTAACTGGTGGTGGTGATGCTGCTGGATATACAGATCAAGTAACATTTACTGGAACTGGAACTATAACTGTTCTTGAAAATGCTGGTGTTATTACGATCAATGGAAGCGATCAGAATACTACTTATGATTTAGTAGCATCCACGGTAAGTGGTGGAGCACAACTTACATTAGCAGGAACTGATTCAAGTAATGATATATTTTCAATCTTAGGTGGATCTAATATTACAGTTGCCCGAAGTGGAACTGATATTACAATCTCCACATCATTATCAGGAACAGTTGGAGCACCTTCAACAACTACAGATGGTGGGTTTGCATTATTTGATGGTACTGATGGAACTCTGCTGAAGAATTCTACATTAGTTCTTGATAGTAGTAATAATCTAACAGGTTTAAATGATATTGGCGTAAATGATATCACTGCAAATAGTATTAGTACTGCTGCAGGTACAGGAAATTTAATTACATTCTGGTACGACCAGCAGGCAAATTTCCCTAATGCTAATACTTATCAAGGTGCTTTTGCATACTCTGATAACAACAGTACCATGCATTATTCTGCTGGTAATTCTTGGTATCAGGTAGCAAAGATTGGTGATATTGTTCCTAACACTGACACCACATATTCTATTGCTTTAACAGGAACTGGCACATTAAGTCTCAATGATTCCAATGGAATTGCTGACTCAGTAACTTTCCAATCGAGTAGTTATGGTGGTGCTGGAGTTTTTAGATCTGGCGAAAACTTATATATTGACAGTAAAGTTTATGATATCTCAGCACAAGTTGGTCCTGGAACAGGAACTACTCTTAGATTAAGAGGTGCTAATCATGATGCTGGAGGTAACGAAGTTAGCATCGTAAACGATGACATTCTACTTACTGGTGCTGATGGTTTAACAGTTGAGTTAACTGATGCTAATACAATTACCTTTAGGCAGAGTGGAGGTAGTGGAACATCTTATACTGATAACGATGCTAAAGATGCTGCAGCACAGGCACTTCTTAATGGAACATCATTAGGCATTTCATTCTCTTATGATTCTGGTAATAAAACTATCAGTGCTCAGGTAGGAACAGTTCCTACTGCATTCAGTATTTCTCTGGCAGCACAGACTGACAATTATTTATTTACTGGTTCGGATCGCGGTAATACTTATTCAAGTGATCCTGATCCTAGCATTGTATTATATGAAGGTGATACAATTACTTTCACTAACACTGTTAATATAAATCATCCTCTGTATATCAGAGTAAGTGATGGTGGTGCTAGTGTTTCTAGTCCTGCTGCTTCTGGTGAAGGTACTGCAACAACTTCGTGGACTCCTACGACTGCTGGTACATATTATTATCAGTGCTCTAATCATCCATTAATGGTCGGAACTATCACAGTTCTTTCTACTGGTGGTGGCGGTGGTGGTGGATCATCAGTTCTGTATGATCTTTACGGAACTAATACCACATCAAATAATGTTTTCCTGAACCTTGATCCTTCAGTAGGAACAACAGATCAGATTGAATTTGCTGGTGGCGGTGATACTAGCGTCTCATGGGATGCTATTAATAAAAAAGTAACACTTTCCAGCACTGCTCCAGTCCAATCGGATTGGGATGCTACTTCTGGATTAGCACAAATCCTCAACAAACCATCTATTCCTGCTGCTTATACATTACCAGCAGCATCAGCATCATCACTTGGTGGTGTAATTCCTGATGGTACTACTATTACAGTAGATGGTAGTGGAAATATTTCTGCCGCGCCTGGTGGATATATATTACCCCAAGCTGCTAGTAATATTTTAGGTGGCATCAAAATCGGTTCTGGATTATCGATTGATGCTGGTGGAGTTGTTAGTGTTGCTTCTGGTGGATCTGTAGGTCTTCAGGCAAGGGCAGAGGCTCATGGAACTACTGCATCACTTGCTGATAATGAAACTGAGAACCTAAATATAACAGCACATAAAGCATATATATTGCTATACATCGAAACTGATGAAGAAGCATGGGTGAGAGTTTATACTGATGATGCTTCTAGAACAGCTGATGCTAACAGAAGCGAGGGTAGTGATCCTGCTGCTGGTTCTGGAGTTATCGCTGAGACCAGAGGAACAGATGTAATTTGGTTATCTCCAGGTGTAATCGGATACAATGCCGACACACCAAGTGCTACTGATACAATGTATCTAGCAGTAACAAATCGTAGTGGAAGCACTAATTCAATTCACTTACACGTTAATTTAATCAGACTAGAGGCATAAATGGCAATTCTTAAGAACACAGTTCAAGTAAATAGCGGCAATACTGGTTGGACTAGATCCAATGTTCTGGATGCCTTAGAAGAAACAATCGCTGACCTTGGATGGAACAGTGGTTCGCAAGTAAATGGCGTTGTTACTTCACTAGCTCATCCATCATCTCCTGATGCTGTTTGGGGTTCGTACCGCAATAGCGGAATCAGCACGAATTGGAACATGGTAGGTGGTCCTGGTATCACTATGAGACCAATCGCAGCACATTATTATAGTGTTGATGATAGCGGAACTGCATATGTATTCCAGAAATTTTATCCTGCTACTTACTCTACAACCGATACTTTATCGCTTGGTGGTATTACTGATCTTAGTGTAGGAGATCCTTTAGTTTGGAGAACATCTACCACTAACACAGTTGCTCTTGGTTCTCTAAGTGATGGTGATACGGTTTATGTAGCTGAGAATCCGAGTTATACAATTGCTCAATATGGTTGGATACAACTTGCTCCTACTGAGGCTGATGCTATTGCGGGAACTAATCTATTTTCGTTCAACACCAGTGGCATCAACGGGGAATGGAGATTTTATGATCCCGCTCATACTGATAACACTCAGTTGATGTCAGACGTTAATCAAGGTGATGTTTTACATTTTACACATAATGATAACTTTCCGAGTGCAAAGGGGGGAACTCTTCCTATCACAGTTAGCATGACTACCAATAGTGGAGATGGTAGTGATTATGATATTTCAGGAACAGATCGATCTAATACTTACACTAATGCATCAGATCCTGGTATTGCAGTTTATGAGGGTGACACAATCACCTTCGATAACTCTGCTTTAGGCGGAAATCACCCAATGTACATCAGGGTATCTGATGGCGGTGCTAGTGTTTCAAGTCCTGCTGCTACTGGAGAAGGCACTGATACAGTTTCGTGGACTCCTACTACTGCTGGTACATATTACTATCAGTGTAGTGTTAGTGGTCATCAAGGGATGATTGGAACCATCACAGTTACTGCTGCTCCCACAGGCGATTCTGCTATCACAGCACATCCTTTATGGTTCCAGGATGCTCCCGGTGCTTATGATAGTACTAGAACTATTGAATCTGAAGTTAATTATGTCTCGATTAGTACTTCTTATAGACGTTTCCCTACTTTGGACTATGGATACATTGGTGGAGCGACAGATCTTTCTTGGGATACAAGGGGATGGGAACAAGACCGAACTTTTTATATAAAATCAGAAAATGATGCCACGTATACAGTATCATTTACATTAAATGTTGCTCCGGGAAGAACTAGTAATGGTACTGGGTATCTTGAAAATCCTTATTATGACTACACAGTTCCTCAGGATGGTTCTAGATCAGCTTTAAATCTTCGCATTTATAGAGAGGCTGAGGCTACACCATCAAAAATTGCTGGTATAAGAGTAATGGATTTGACTAGTACTGGATGGTCTGAGACTGATACCTTTACAATTCCAGGAACAGCAGTGGGTGGCACTTCTCCTACTGATGATATTCTGGTAGGTGTCAGTGCTGATGAATCAACTCCTGGTGCTTCTGATGGAACTGCATCTTTGCATGTAACTAACTTTGGTGCTGGGGTAAATGCTTATGTAAAAAATCCTGCTGGTAATCAGATAATTTTTAAACTTGAAAATGATGCTACTAAAACTTATGGTACTACATATCAACTAATTGAATTACCGGATGATCATACAATTAGATTGGTTGCTGGTTCTAGTGTAAATTTCTTAGGATTTGATCCTAAGAGTAGTAATCAAACTTATAGAGGACGTTGGGGTGGCACCTCAGGACTTGACTGGTCTGAAAATTATGGGGATCAATTCAGAACTGATAGTGCTGTTGTGAATGTAAATCAACTGGATTTTGCTACGACATCAACACCAACAGCATATCCCTTGAAAATTGTTACATATAGAGCACAGGCACCACAAGATACTGATTTTGCTATCATTAGTTTCGTTCAGACTATCAATGCTGTTGATACAACCTATGCTACATGGTTCTATCACAAAGGAAATAATTATGGAAATGGTATTTGGGACATGGATTATGTATGGCAAGGAGGATTGACGACAATTATTCCTACATCAGCTCAAGACTATTCCATAATATTTGCAACATCTAATACTCATCCTGAGGATGGAACTCATGAGCGGGAGGATGCTCAAAGCACTTCATCAGAGCGTATTATGAGAGAAGCATTGTTTGGATACTTTAGAAGTCCCTCAGGCAGTAGTTCTTACGGTTATGCTCAATCATATTGGAGTTCCAATATGTGGACAAATCCTGCTCTGTACAATGCAGAGTCAACTGTAACTCCATATTTCAGACATCATGAATATGATGATGTCGTTCTTAGTAATACGTTTAATTTAGATTATAGAATGTATGTTGCTAATCAGAATGATTATGAAGCACAGAAAGATAAATCTATGCCTGCTGCAGCGAATTATTATAGACCACTGAAAGGATTACCCATTGATATTAGCCTTGCCCCATGTCCTTACTATCTACCAGATGATTTTGTTATGATTCCATTTGATATTTCTCCTGGTATGGCTAGCATTAGACCTGGTGATACTGTGACAATTAGTGGAAGTGAAGTATACGAAGTTGTTCGTGCTTCATATGAAAATAATGATGAAACCTATGATGGTATTACTGACAATAGAACTAGAGGAATTATCTTTGCTGCGAGGACAACTTAATGGCAGACTTTAATTTAGAGACCGGATACGAGGTGCCAATCGGCACCTCCGTTCAACAGATTTCAACTACAGCACATCAACCAACAACTCTCACTAATGTGGCAGTGAATGATGCTAGTGTTTTGACTGGAAATGCTGCGAGAATTCTAAGTGATTATGTTCCAGTCGATTGGACTTTGAATTTATCCAATGGTTCTATTACACTAGGTAGACCCATCGAACAACTACCACCTCCAAATCGTCGTGATGAAGGGCAGTTATATCCTAGACACAATAAATAATTAAAAACTATGTCAAGAATTAAAGTAGATGAAATTTGTAACTTCGCAGAGAATGGTGCTGTCGAAGCGATCGAAGGTATCACAGTAGCATCTGGTAAAAAGTTAACTCTTCTGGGTGCTAGAACTATTACTAATGCTACAGATACCGGAACTGCTGGTGAGGTTTGTTGGGATGCTGATTATCTTTATATCTGTGTAGGAATTGATACATGGAAAAGAACTGCCCTCACTACGTGGTAAATAAATGTCAAGACTAAGAGCAGACGAAGTATTAAACAAAGCCGCAACAGGACCATTCTTGGCAACAGAAGGAATTAATGTTCCTACTGGAAAAAATATTACTTATAATGATCTGAGTGAGACTACAGTTCTTGATGGAACATCATTATTCACTACTGATATTACTACGACAACACTAACTGTCGATCAAGTAAATCTTGGTGATAATGATGAATTAAAGTTTGGTGACGATGAAGATCTAAAATTATATCATGATGGTACTGATGGGTACATTGATAATTATTCTACTGGCGATTTACGCATTAGATCTCTTGTTGATGATATATTTATTGAATCTGGTGATGATATTTTTCTAAATCCTAATGGCGTTGATAATGGAATAAAAGTACACGGACAAGGATCAGTACAACTTTATCATGACGATCAACCGAAATTTGAAACTACTGCTAATGGAGTAGCAGTAACAGGACGCATATCATCTACTACTGGATGGGCGGGAACTACTTCAACGGCAAACGTCCTTGGTGGTCTTTCTATGCCCTTCTCATGTGGTTTGAATGGTAGGGTTGGTTTACCAGCAACTAATTCTACGATGATTTTTGGTGGTTCAGAGTATACTGGTGGTGGAGATAACACAGAAGGTGTTACAATGCCCCATGATGGAACTGTGGTTGCTGCTACACTCCATGCCGAACAAGCAGTTGGTAATCTACTCCTCCACCTTATGGTGAATGGTACGCAAGATTCTAACTATGCATTATCATTTACTAATCCAACAATATCTAATCCATCAGTCGTTCAAACTTTTTATTCTAATCCAAAGAGTTTTTCTGCAGGAGATAGAATTAATTTCGCGGTCAATACCACCACGTTGAGTCAAATGCAAGTACTAACGGTCACATTTTTTGTTAAGTTCGACTAAGGGCTTGACAAGAAGTTGATGATGCTATATACTATGTAAAGAAACATTACGAAAGGTATCATGACCGTAACAACAGAAGACGGCGGACGTACAAATATGTTCGCTTCAGAACCTACCATGTATATGTCGAAGGAAGCACTTGACAGATATGGTATTGAGACCTATGCTGAACGTGCTGAAAAGTTAAACGGTCGTGTTGCTATGCTGGGATTTGTCTCAGCAATAGTCTCCTATGCTGCCAGTGGTAGCGTTTTCTTTTTCGGTGCATTTGGTATCTAATCCATCATTATAATGTCTAACCCCAATCAACTCTATGAAGACATGGAGAGATTGAACGCCCTATATGAAGAACTCTGCTGGGGGCATCATGATGAATTAGTATTCACTCATGAAAACGGTAGAGTAATTATTTACAACAACACACAGGAGAAAACTCATGAATCAAAACGCAGAACGTATTAATGGTTGGGCAGCAATGCTCGGAGTCATTGCAGCACTTGGTGCTTATGCTTTGACAGGACAAGTAATTCCAGGAGTATGGTGATGTTGTTATTAGCAACCTGTTTGTTTGGTGCATTCTTTGTGGGTGCAATCTTGACACAACATGATGTTGATGATGACGATCATTTCGATGGTGGTATGATGATCCCTGCAACTCAGGGTATTTAATCATATCAACATATAATTATAAAATCATATAAATTCTATCTAAATACCCTATACGGGTATTTTTTTATGCGATCAGTTAATGTTTGGATCTTAAGAGATGACGGTACTACATGTTGGTACACAATACCCTGGGGAAAAAGACATCTTGATGCTGTAAGGCAATTGGGACGTATAATTTTTTCTTCTTTTTAATCTATACAAAAACAAAACTATGGCCGACAAAGAACTGTCTGATTTTAGTATTACTAGAACAGAATGTAAAAAATGCGGTGCTACTTGGATTAATGGAAAGCATGTCTGGCGGGGCACAGGCAATGAAGGTAGCGAATTGGACCTAGCAGGGTTGGTGTGTAATAAGTACTCCGACAGCGATTGCATCAACCCTTCTAAGGGTCTTGACGGAGGCGATACCTGGGCTTATCGTGCTGGGTTCATTGATGGAGCAATGACTGAGAAGAAAAAGTCCATGGAACAACTCAGGGATTTCGGAAACGATCTAGACCTGTAAAAGATAAGTATTTTTACTTACCGAAAAGGGTTGACAGACACAGGGTTTGGTGTTATTATATATACATCAGCAAGTTAAGAGACCAACACATTTCTTAACTGTTCGTAACACGCCTCACCAAGACTAAACAGCGTGTATAAACAATAGTCTTTCATACCTGTGCCTGAGGGTGGTACAGGAATATCTTACTAGTGTTTCCCTGCACTCATATCTAACCCTTTTTCAAAATGTCAACACTTTCAAGGCAACAACAATCTACCTCTTCGTGGGAATCTTTCTGCGAGTGGGTAACGTCCACAAACAATCGTCTGTATGTCGGTTGGTTCGGTGTGCTTATGATCCCAACATTGCTTGCAGCAACTGTCTGCTTCATTGTTGCATTCATCGCAGCACCACCCGTCGATATTGACGGTATCCGTGAACCCGTCGCTGGTTCACTCATGTATGGTAACAACATCATCTCTGGTGCAGTTGTTCCTTCTTCAAACGCAATCGGTCTTCACTTCTACCCCATCTGGGAAGCAGCATCTTTGGATGAATGGCTTTACAATGGCGGTCCTTTCCAACTGGTAGTCTTTCACTTCCTCATCGGTATCTATGCATACATGGGACGTGAATGGGAACTGTCATACCGCTTAGGTATGCGTCCATGGATCTGTGTAGCATATTCTGCTCCAGTCGCTGCCGCGAGTGCAGTATTCCTCGTCTATCCTTTCGGTCAAGGTTCTT
>Ga0208792_1000051_pt1 | contig 49542 bp, 44 predicted proteins | sample 14_taG_FD_184087 | JGI IMG/M metagenome (GOLD analysis project Ga0208792, IMG submission 184087) | Marine viral communities from the Subarctic Pacific Ocean - 14_ETSP_OMZ_AT15311 metaG (SPAdes) (version 2) | ecosystem: Environmental > Aquatic > Marine > Oceanic | place: Pacific Ocean | collected...
CCGCTAGACTATACTTTTGAGTTTAACAGTACTACCTACGGATTCATTCCAGACTTAGAGGAATTAACTCTAGGAGAGTATATAGACCTAGAGGAGTACTTAACTAAGCCCTCAGAGTGGCATAAGGCCGCTGCTGTTCTATTCAGACCAGTTAACGATAAAGTAGGTAATATGTACAATATAGAGCCTTACAGAGGTTCTAAAGGAGATCACGAGATTATGAAGTCTCTACCAGCTAGTCAGTTTGTAAATGCAACGCTTTTTTTTTACCGTTTAAGCAGTCACTTGTTAGTACATTCAGCTATTTATTTGGAGAAGTTAAGCAAAAAGATGAAACAAGAGAACTCACTGACTTCTCTCTTGAAGGACAGTTTGGCCAAAGGTGGGGTTGGTTCGGATCATTACACTCGCTTAGCGGAGGAGATGCAACTAGATTTAGAGAGAGCACTAAAATAAACATATACGATGCCCTAACGTGGTTATCGTTCGAAAAGGATAAACAAGATACTGAGAATAAAATTTCAAAAAGAAGGAAGTAATGAAATCACTATTAAACTTGACAAACGCTATTAAGGCTGAGCTAACTAACAATAAGCTTATCAATTCCGTTACATTTGGAAACATTGACGAGGTTGAGTTATTGAAACAGGATATCTATCCTTTAGCTCACGTTGGCATATCCACTGGCTCAATATCTGACGCTACTAGCGAGATAGAGGTCTCTATATTATTTCTAGACATAGTTGACGTATCTAACGACAATGAGGAGGACTTCAATGACTCCGAGATATATAAGCTCAACAATATGCTAGCAGCAGCTACTAAGACCACACAGGAGCTTAAGAGAGGTAACTTATATGAGCAAGGTTATCAAGTTGAGGAGGACGCTGACGTAGAGTTTTTCTCTGACAGATTCGAGGACAAATTAGCTGGAGTAGGACTAGATTTGAATATAACCATACAAAACAGCGTAGACTTGTGCTAAAAATTACCTCTACATATCCTAGAGCCACAAAGGTGTTGGAGATCTACAAGAAATATGTAGTATCTCAGGCTAAGAAAAACCTTAAGTCTAAAGGTGATCTACATAGCTCTATAAAGGGGTACGTTACAAAGAAGTTCAATAGGTCAGTTTCTGCTAAATTCTTAGGAGGTTCGTCTATGCCTTCTGTTAGGTTCGAGCTTAACGACTATGGAGTATTTCAAGATCAAGGTGTTAAGGGCACTAGTCCAGTTGACAATAGACACGCAGCTAAGACTGGTAACTCTATATTCGGTAGACAAGGGCGTTTTAGAAAGTCTAAAAAAGCTCTACCTATCAAAGCTATTAAAGGCTGGGCTGAGAAGCGAGGTCTCAATCCTTACGCTGTGGCCAGATCAGTACATAAAAAAGGTATCACTAAAACTCTATTTTTCAGTAAACCCTTTATGCGTAGATATCAACCTATGCTAAAACAATATCACGAAGCTATCTCTATGGATATAGCTCACAACATAGGAAACCAAATAGTAAAACAACTAAAGAAAAAGAAATGAGTTTAATATACACACGCTCTCCGTTTTTTATCCAGTCAACAAGTGGAGATTCTACAATCGTATCTCTATACGTCTGGAACGGTAACTCTAGCTCAGTGCCATCTTCCGCACAATATACACTAACAAAGACTCATAATAGCTCAGGAAAGGCTACATTCGAGGTATCTGAACTTATCAGAGACTATGTAGACCAATCATTCAACGGAGACTACGTTACAGAGGCTGTATGGGTTTATATCTCTATGTCAGTTAGTTCTGGCGGTGGCGGTGGAACTGTTTCTAGTGATAAGTATCTAGCTACAGATGGGTATATAGATGAGGACTTTGTTCAGTACTGGAGCAGTAATTCAGATAACAACCTCAAATCAGACGAAGTCTTAATGTCTAACGACTACATCTCAGTTCCTGAGGACACTACGGCAGTTATCCCTACAAAAGACGCTGATATGGCTGTATTTTACAAAGACGGAGAAGTTAAGTACATCTCTGAGTTAGCTAATAAAAATTTAATCGATTACTCTGAAGACTTCAGCTCTTGGGACAAAACAAATGTTTCTGTGTCAGAGGAGCCAATACAACCCCCCTTGGACGGAAACAAGGCTAGCAAGATGTCTGAGAACTCAATAAGCTCTGAGCATTACGCTGAGATTCCATTTGCTATGACGTCAGGCAGCTACTCATTTTCAGTTTTCGCTAAATCAGATGGAAATAGAGACCTACGCATTAGACCAGTTCATATAGGAGCCGACCAAGGCTCTACTACCCAAGTTAACTTTGATTTGAGTAACGGCACAATAAATAGTTCGGTTGCCTCTCACGCAACAGCACATATAAGGGATTTTGGAGGTGGCTGGTATAGGTGCGTACTGAATATAACTGTCACTGGCACTATAACAAGTTCAGCTCATAGGCTTCAACTTAGTGCTAACGGTAACTACGTATATACTGGAGACGGTTCTAGCGGAATATACCTTTGGGGAGCTCAAGTTGAGAAGTCTAACAACGCTACTGAATACAACGCTAGTGACTCTAGTTCATCTGGAGCTATCAATTACGCTACATCTGCTGGACAGTCTGCATCTACATTCTATGCTAGAGTTATTAGAACTGGAGGAACTATTATAGACGAGAACTGCTCCGATGACATTATGGAGTACGTTTCTGAGCTAGACATAGACGAAGCTCACGTTATTAAGTCTGACGGCAAAGTAGAGGTTATCTCTGTTGAGACGTTACCGTGTAATAAGTATGAGAATGTAAGGTTAACTTTCGTTAACAAATTTGGAGCTCTACAAGATATCCACTTCTCAGCTAAGACTACTGAGTCTATGTCAGCCAAAGGGAGTAGCTACAATAGTATCAACTTTGACTATGATAACCTATCTAACAACTATGGCAGTCATTCTGTCAGGGATTTTAATAAGAACGCGACAGTTCGTCATACTTTGAATACCGACTACCTTCACGAGAGCTATTCTGAGGTCTTTAGACAGCTTGTCGTATCTGAGGAGGTATGGATGGAGCACAAAGGTAATGTTAGGCCAGTAAATGTAACTACAAACAGCTTACAAAAGAAAACACACGCCAATAACGGTCTAGTACAGTTCACAGTATCAGTAAAAGAATCACATTCACTCATTAATAACATAAGGTAATGAAGTACCCTCTAGAGATATATATAAACGGAGTAGAAGTAGACCAGTTCAGTGATGAGAGTGTCACTATAAAAAAGTCAGTCAAGTCTTTTAAGGACGTTAAGAAGCTCTTTACTGAGTTCTCTAAAACTTTTAGTATACCTACATCAAAAAAGAATAATAAGCTATTTAAGCACGTCTATAGGGTTGACACTACTGCTGTAGACTCTAGGGTATTGATACCAGCCACACTCAAGCTAAATGGAGTTGACTTCAAGAGCGGAAACGTATCTGTAGAGGGTACTCAGTTCAAAGACGGTAAACCATACGCCTACAAGGTTCGCTTCTACGGTAAGTTAACTGAATTAAACAAGCTTATAGGTCAAGACGAGCTAACTGACTTAGATTTCAGCTCTCTAGATATAGATAGCCCTAACTTCTCGTCACTATTCAGCGACAGGACATCGACAAGCCCAGTTAAGTTTCCTTTAGTTTGTAGGAGTGGTAGATATATAGCTCACTCTGGAGACTTTGACTTCGCATCTACAGAGGGGTTGACCAATACTAAAAACATAAGATACTCTAGTACGTTTAGGTCTCCTGATCACTATGGCCTAGTAGATAATGATCTCATAGGAGCTCTTAGGGTTAAGAATATACTAGATGCAATAGAGTCAAAGTACGGTCTCACTATATCTGGAGCTATGAGAGCTAACTATGTAGAGGACTTGCACCTTATATTACAGAAAACAGATCAGACTACAATAGAGGGAGCTTCTGCTAAGACTGACTACAATATACACAACCTATCTGGATCTGTAAACTCAGAGAGTACTCTTACTACTACGTCTATATCTGTTGGCTTGCCACAAGGAGACGCCTTTACGGATTATGACTTCAAATTAAGGTTTAAACTAGTCACTACAGCGTCAAATTTTGACGGAGAGCTACTGACTAACGGAAATGTGCGTGGAACGGTCAACACATCCAATGCGTATAGTACGTACGTGGGTGCTAGTAATGGCAGCGTGATTACGTTTAGGGTGTCTACAGCAGAGACAGCCACATTTACCTTAACATCACAAATTGTTGTGACAGAGACCGAGGTTGACCCTTTCGACGGTGAAACTTATGTTAGTTCGAATACTTACACTATATCTGGAAGCGTCGGAACTGTTGCTGGTGGAACTGGAGCTTACAACATCACTCCTAACCTGCCAGAGATGAAAGTTTCTGACTTTCTGGGAGATATGTTCAAGAGGTTTAACATAGTAGCTCAGGTCACTGACGACTTAACAATAAACACCTACCATTACGACTACTATATTAATCAAGGTAATGAGTATAATGTATCTCAATATGTAGACATATCAGACTACAATATCAATAGACCTAACTACTACTCTGGGGTTAAGTTTACTGGAGCTGAAAAAAAGACTATATTGGAGCACGGATTCTCTAAAGTTAACGCTAGAAAGTTTGGAGAACTTAAGTACTTACCTCAGTCAGAAGGTAATGTTATAGACGGAAGTGTTTACTCCGTAGACATAAAGTCTCACCTTATGCCAGTTGAAAATCTAACAGATCTTAACGACGCTAGCCTCTCTGATCTTAATGTAATAACTCTAACTGACAAGGATGGAACTGAGCAAGTGTGTAAGCCTGTATTCACATACTTAGATAGAGCTGGATTCTCTGACCCTGTAGCTTACGATATTGGAACTTCTGTAACTTCTAAGGTTAATTACTGGATGCCTAGTGTAGTATATACAGAAAACACTATAAGTTCTACTCTAGGTATTGTAGGTGGTTATTTTGGCTCTGAATTTAACGAGTCTGGAGAGGACACTTACTCTAATCTAGGCCTATTCAATTTGCTCTGGAAAAACACTATATCTCTCACGTTTGACGAGAATAAGCGTAGAGCTTCTTACACAGCATACCTCCCCTTAAGACTGGTAAAAGACATAGAGCCTAATGATACTTTAATTATACATAACTCTAGACACCTTATAGAGTCTATAGAGACTAATTACCTTACAGGAGAAAGTAGACTTGAGTTGATATTAATAACTGAGGAAGATAAGAGTCTATTTGATACTACTACTGTAGTTAACTCTACTGGCAGTACTGATAGATTTGTTATACTACAACCGTCTACTGGTATACTAGATAATGTATCTATATCTAACGGAGGCTCAGATACTTCTGTAGGTGGGTTGTTAGCTCAGATAAATTAATATGTATTTTGCTAGCCCTCTACCTCTGTAAATTTAAAAGAAAATTTTGTCTCACTCATAGAGTGTTTACGTAGTATCTGCTAGCTAGCTGGAGAAATTTACAAAGATTCACAGGCTATCGTAAAAGCGACAGTTATCTGTTCCAACTAACGTCCATCTTTATTAGGGTTTAGAAGTTTAGGAGGGGGTCTCCATATTAAAAACAGTTTTTAGTATGTTTTGTTTTTACACCTCTGTTGTTTTTAAATAAACGGTAATGCTAAAGACTATCCAACTACTACTATCACTCCCTGTAAAGTATAACGAGGACGTACGCAGAGCTAAAGGTTACTACAAACTCCCAGAGAATACAAAAGACTTAAAAAAACTAATTAAGGTTCGCTGGAATGGCTAAAAAGGTTACTAAAAACGTACATATTAACGTTACTTCTAACGTAAAAGGAATCACTGGTAAAGCTGGTGCTGGAGCTGACAAGCTAAAAGGTAAACTAGACGGAGCTAAGGGTTCTGCTGGTAAGTTAGGCGGAGCTATGAAGGGTCTAGGGGCTCGTTTCCTTGCGTTTGCTAAACACCCAGCCACTCTAGTAGCTGCTGCTGTCGCTGGTATAGTTACTGGCCTTAAGGCTGCTCTAAACGTTGCAGAAGGCTTCTCTAAGTCTATGAGTAGGCTATCCGCTATCTCTGGAGCTACTGGTGATGACTTAAAGAAACTAAAAGAAAATGCTGAGGACTTAGGTAAGTCCACTCAGTTTACTGCTGCTCAGGTTGCAGACGCTCAGACAGAGCTCGCAAAGATGGGCTTTACTACTACTGGTATATTGAACGCCACTTCTGGAGCACTTGATTTAGCTGTGTCTTCTGGTATCGAGATGGCTGAGGCTGCGGAGATTATGGCAGCAACTATGAACGGATTTGGAATGGAGACGTCTGAGGCTGGTAGAATTACTGACGTAATGGCTAAGTCATTCGTAACTAGTGCCTTAGATGCTGAGAAGTTTAGAGAGTCTATGAAGTTGGTAGCTCCAGCTGCTAAGAATATGAAGGTAAGCTTAGAGCAATCTACTGCTGCTATAGCTGTACTAGCTGACCAAGGTATCGCTGGCTCTATGGCTGGAACGTCACTTAGGAGGGTTCTAGCTGAGTTATCTGCTAAGACTGGTAAAGACTTCCGACAGTCTCTAGATATCTACGCAGAGAGGCTAGAAAACGTCACCAGCACGTCTGGAAAAATGGCTATAGCTACTGAGGCTGTAGGTATGCGAAACAAAGATGTACTTTTGTCTCTTATCGCAAACAGAGAGAAGCTAGATGACTTAACTGTAGCTTATCAGAACGCTGGAGGCTCTGCTAAGGGAATGGTAGACACTATGGAGGAGAATCTCTCTGGTGATAAAAAGAAAATGCGATCTGCACTTGAGGGGCTAGGAATTACCATATCAGAAACACTAGGACTGGAGAAAGCTATGAGGTTCGTAACTCAAAAATTCACTGGATTTGTTGGCTCTATAGACAAATTCTTTGGCACTATGGGTCTAAAGTCCGAAAAGACTGGTATAGCTTTTAATAAGTTTGGCCTTAATATACAGGAAGGCATACTGGAGATGCGTTTGGCTTTCATAAAACTACAGAGAAAAATAGCCGACATTCCTTTAATTGGTAGGGTTATAGACAAGAAAAACTTGGATGAGTCGGAAAAAAGTATTCAGAAAAGTCTAGATAAGATAACTGGCAAGTATGAAGCTTACGGTAAGAGACGTGAGGACATCCAGACTGAGATCGATAACTACGGCGTCACTACAGATGTAACCTCAGAAGGAGACACTGCACCGTCAACTACAGCACTCCCTACAGATGAATTTGTGGAAGGTGAAGCCGAAGGGGACGGAGATGGCTCTAAGCTAGCGGACAGGATGCGTTACTTAGAAAAACTAAGAAAAGCCGAGGAAGATTTTGAGGATGAGACTCACCTAGCTAAAATGGAGAGAGCTAGAGCTAGAGCTCTAGAGGAGGCTGAGTTACTAGGAGCTAGTCAAGAGCAGTTAGACACTATAAGACAGTCATTTCAGGGCCGCATAGATGCTGCTAGACAAAAGGATGTAGATGACCATCACAAAGCAAATCAAGAGAAGATTAACAAGGAGCTAGAGAATCTAGACTTAATGGCTAGAATATTTGGAGAGGAATCTAAAATGGGTAAGTTAGCACTTATAGCTAAAGCTCAGATGTCTAAGATAGAGATGAAGATAGACGGAGAGGTCACTATGAGCAAGATGATCAAGGCCACTGCTGAGGCTGGGGTTGACTACTTCAAGGGTATTGGTAAGGCTGCTAGTGCTGCTCCATTCCCTTTGAACATTCCGTTAGTTGCTGGTCACATTGCTACAGCACTCCCTTTGTTTATGCAGCTAAGATCTGTGTTCAAAAAGAATAAAGCTACTGCTGGACTCAAAGGCGGAGCTGACATACAGGCCCCTACAGCGTCAATAAGTGGAGGTTCTGGAGTTACAGCACCTGAGTTTAACGTAGTAGGACAGGCTTCTGCTGGAGAGTCTATGATCGCTGACAGTATATCTAACGCTAACCAGAAACCAATAAGAACCTATGTGGTGTCTACAGATGTATCTAACTCTCAGGAACTTGAGAGAAAGGCTGAGGGCACTGCGTCAATTGGCTAAAAAATTGTTTTTAAATAAAGGGATATAATGAAGTTATACGAGCTACTTATTGACGAACTAGAAGAAACTATGGGAGTTGAGGCTATCTCTATTGTAGAGAACCCAGCTATCCAGTCTGATTTCGTAGCTCTAGCTGAAAACGAACAAGTAACTTTATCTGAGGTTGACGGAGATAAGCGTCTACTTATGGGGGCTGCCTTAATCCCTGACAAGCCTATCTACAGAAATATGAACGGTGAAGAGTTTTACATCTTCTTTAGTAAAGACACCGTGAGAAAGGCTGCTGAGTTATTCTATAAGAACTCGAACCACCAAAACGCTACGTTAGAGCACAAAGACAAATTGAACGGAATGACCGTGTATGAATCTTGGATTGTAGAGGACACTCAATTCGATAAGAGCAGAAAGTATGGTCTTAACGTGCCAGTAGGGACTTGGATGGTTACAATGAAGGTAGACGATGAGGAAGTGTGGCAAAACTACGTTAAAGACGACAAGGTTTTTGGCTTCTCAATAGAGGGCCAGTTTGCCAACGCCCTTAGACGTGAAGTAGAGACTCCACTCCCTGAGATGCTATCAGACCAAAGACTAGACAGTCTACTAGTCGAGCTCAGAGAGCTTGTATCTGAACACTACGAAAAAAAAAAGACTGAGCTAAAAACTTATAACGACTATCCGCAGTCTGCTGTCAATAACGCTAAGAAGGTTCTAGCGTGGAGAGAGAAGTACGGAGATGAGGTTACAGGAATGACTAGAGTAGGCTGGACTAGAGCCTCTCAGTTGTCACGTAGAGCTAATCTAAGCCGCTCAACAATCGCTAGGATGGCTAGCTTTAAGCGTCACCAAAAGAACGCCGCTATAGACCCCAAATATAAGTCAACCCCTTGGAAAGATAAAGGATATGTAGCTTGGCTCGGATGGGGTGGAGCTTCTGGTGTTAACTGGGCTATCCGCAAACTAGAATCAATCGATAAAAAGAAATAATTATGCCTATAACTAGAACAGTTACTGGAAGTAACGATGGCTCTCCGTTATTTGACGACCAGTCACAAGGTACGCTGGTAAACAACAGAGCAACCTCAACGGTAATAAACTCAAGTAGAGACGTTTCTGAGGGTGGTAAACAAGGGGAGACAGGATACTCACACACTGGAGCGTTTGCAGACAAGCCAACGTCAAATGACTTCGTTTGGCAAGCGGGAACTGGTGTATCTTACAACCAATCTGATGTAGATAACGAAACTTACAAAGTACTATCACTTAGTAGAGATGTTCACGAAGCTGTGGATAACCCATACTGGAGTACACCTACGCCAACAGGATCTCAGGGAGTTGGTTTATTTCAAGGAGCTAACTTACCAGAAGGAATTGACACTCTAGTCGATTATGATTTTGACTTCAACTCTGTTTATGGTTCTACTGGTAACACTGGATTCGAGGGCTCTACTGGTAGAATAGACTTATCTAACTGTGTTTACGGAGACCAGTTAAGAGTTCGTTTTGACTTTAACGTAATACCTCAAATAGCAAACACTACAGTGGAGCCTGCTTTATGGTATTCTAACAGAAACGACGAAAACGATATTACTTTCACATTCCCACTGACCACGTCACCTATATTCTACGGAACAGGAACTGTAGGAAATACTTACTTGAATAGGGTTGAGATTTCAGCTTGGATAACATCTAACGAGGACGTAAATGCACTTACTTTACCAGCTATAAAATCAGACAACCCAGTACTTATCCAACCTTTAGGTCTATTAATAACAATTTTAAGATAAAAAATGGCAATTAGAATACAAAGAAACGAACAAGGTAACTGTATAAACTTTCACGGAGCTACCAACCCGACATACTGGAACGCTTGCCTTAGAGCTGAAGTTGACTCAACAGATACAAACACGGTTAACGTAATTAATGACATAATAACTGCCCAGACGGGAACTACTCAATATGAGTTTTTCAGAATACCTTACACGGAATTCACTGACGCTGACGGTAACTCATTCAGTACACCTCAAGAAACGGCTAGCTACATAACCGAAAAAGCTAACGTTGTTGGTTTGGGTGGCGGTGGCACTGAGTTAACAGGTGAGACTGTGTGTTTTAAGTTAGATGAAACATCAACATCTATTATGTTAGATAACGGTCATTCTTACGGAGTTAACACTATAAAGGCTGTAAACACTGGAGACGGATTGATTACAATAAACTCAGAGATTGGAGATGTAACTCACTTTACTAAGTTAGACCACGCAAATGTATGTGACGGAGACGGAGCTTCAATAAGCGGAGGACTTAATGATGTTATAAACTACCTAAATGAATTATTTACTGTAGGAGCTTTCCAATCTGTAGTTATATCTGACCCTTATAGCACAATGATTGCAGATGTTGACGGAGTTGCTACCACTGAAGCAGGTGGGGCTCAAGGTACTGCTATTGAGACAGGTGCTGACGAATACGGGGCCACTACCTCAGGATATAATGCAGGGGGGTACAAGACGCCTGAGACTATTAATCAGGCAGGTGAATACTTTACATTTGATATAAGAAATGAAGGTGTTATAGGATTTGGTTTAGTTCCTAGTGATGCTGATTACGCTAACGGAGACTATAACGGGAACTCTAGTTATGCAGACCCTTCTAGCTTCTGCAATGGGCCTAATAGTGGTAACTATGGCTACCAATTCTCTCACTGGTTCCACCCTTCTCCTAACGGGCCTTGGACTAACTACGGAGCTAATACATCTTACTCTATGCGGGAAGGATGGAGTAATGCAAACTTTGCTTTTAGCTTAAGCCCTGAAGGTGCTAAATGGCTAGCAGGAGACTTAGTTAAAATTAAAGTAGGTATTGATGAGAACAACTTTATTGTTATCTCTTATTTTGATGAATCCACTTCTTTGTTTGTGCCTATTGCTAGAACTAGCTACCCTGTCCCTAATGGATTAGAGTATCACTTAGGCGTCAAGTTTGGAGACACTACAGTTAGAATGGTAGGTCTACCTAAAATTCACGAACTAGAGGACTTAGCTCCTACTATGAACTTTAGATATATAGAAAGTCCTGACGGAGTATTCCATTATCCTTTATTCACTACAGCAGAAGAGGCTGAGTATTACGATAAAATAACAAACGGCGGAGACGGGTTCTCTCACACACATACCTACGCAGATGACCCTACTAACACCACTTGGTATATGCCTGAGGCAACTCACGACGTATCCACATACCAACACAGCTCAGCACCTGATGGAACTGAGACCTTTAGTGGCAATGTTATTAACTGGACAGAAATAACTAGCTTAACAGATGCAGACTTAACACCTAGCGCCTTTAGTGCTAGTGACATAACTCAGGAAGAGGGTACTAATGTTAATATTCAGGTAACACCTGCAGGGGCATCTTGGACTACAAGTGTATCTATTACACCTTCAGGTAGTGGATTAGTATATGATGGGTATAGTGTTATTCAAGGAACTTTATCTGACGTTGGAGCAGATACTACTTACACGATTACAGTAACAAGAGCTAACTCTTATGGTAGTACTGTAGGTACATTTACAATTACCGCTACCGATGTAGCGCCTGTTCAGACTAACGATACACCTTGGACTAAGGCTTTAGACTTTAGTGGTTCTAATGAACACTTGAAGCAAGTATCTAACTCATCAATTACTAATCCTCTTAGTATGGGCTTTACAGGAACTACAGTACCTGCTCACAATTCATTCTCAGGTAAAACTTCTAACAATACTTATTCAAGACCTTGGGCTACAGCAATTGTATTTAAAGCTGATAGACATAATAGTAATCAACACATTTGGAACTATGGAGAAGGCGCAGGTACTAATGATGATAATATCTATTTAAGATTGGCTTCTAATGGTTATCTATACTTTGGATGGGGTCGTGAAGGAGTTGGATATAATGAATGCCTTGTAACTGTGGTTAGTCAGCCTTATTGGTATGGTGTTTATATAGCACACAAGGGAGCTCGATATAATTCTAGTAATGCTACAGCTGCTAACTTAGCTGATGCTTTTGATATTAGAGTTATGTATAGTGGCTCAAGCTTTGGTTCTGTAACTTCTAACATTTCCTTAACTAATTGGACCTCTACAGGTGTTAGAATGGATAGGTCTTTTGGTGGTCACTTAACTATTGGTGGTAGAGGTTCTAACAGAAACTTTCACGGAAAAGTGGCTAGTATGGTTGTCACTACTCTTCTTGGTAATGCTGATATGCCTACTGATGCTGAGATTAAACTTATGCTTACAGACCCTATCAAATGGAGAGATGATTATAAGATAGGTACATCATACAGATTCCCTCATCAACAATATGCTCAGTATATTTTTACAGCTAATGGTGGTAATGAAAATAAAGCTACTCAAATTTGGTTAATGGGTGATGGTACTTCTGACTCTTATTCTAATGGTATAAGAAGTCAAGTTCAACCAGCAGACCAAAACTATACTAAGCTACAATTTAACAGTATGTCATCTAATGATATTGAAACTGTAAATATCCTAGGTCTTACATAAGAGACCTTTAACCCTTAACAAAAGGAAAGCCGCTCTTCGGAGCGGCTTTTCTGTTATTTCTTTTTGGCTTTTTTAACTGCTTTCTTACGAGGCTTTTTTCTATCCTCTATAAGAACAACCTTCTTTTCAGGTTTTCGTTTAGCAGCTTTTTTTGTAGTCTTCTTTGTAGCTCTTTTAACTACTTTCTTGGGTGATTTAGCCTTCTCTACCTCTTTCTTATTTTTGTAATATTCAATAAGAAACTTAGGCAAATCCTTTAGAGGATCACCGAGCTCTTTTACACAGTGACCACATCTAAAGGCTTTAAATCGATTGGCACTACTGAAGCATCCACATTCAGGGCACCATTTATCTTCTTTAGGCATTAAAGATACTGTTGAGTGTAAGAAGTATCCTCTTTAGCAGACTCTTCTACAACCTCTTCATCTTCTTCGTCAATAGGGTGTGTAGTATTACCACCTTCATGAGGTACTTGAGTAGGAGCATCGGTAGGGTTCTCAGGAAGTTCAGGAACTTCAACTGGCTTAATGTCTACTTTAGTCTCGTGACGCTGTACTTCTGGAATAGGAGCAAGATTGTCACCGAAATCAACAGGTGCACCAAGGCAGCAAGGAATAGTTACTTTACCTACAAAACGACCACCACCATGATCTTGTGCAACAACCATCTCACCAGAACCGTCAACAGAAGTAACACGAATGTGAAGACCAGAGTCGATATAAGAGTCGAGAACTTCCTTTACATTATCTGGAAGATCTTTGTAAGATTCGTGAGACTTGAAGTTATCATCGAACTTGATTACGTCACCAACTAGGAAACCCTTTTGTTCAAAACGTGATTGATACTTCTCAAGAAGGGAGAGAAATTTATTGTTTTTAGCCATACTATTATTTAGTCTCAAGACTAAATATTTATACTAAAAATGGCAGTAAGATTAGATAACCTTAAATTGACCTCTATTGAGGAGAAGTCCCTCGAGAGTGGTTACTTGTATAAAGATGTTAAGTTCGATCTCGGAATGACACGATTTGGTAAATCTGCTCTCTATGCTGAACAGACTCTTAAAGATCTTGATGAATTGCAAGATGGTCAAGCTGTTATTAATAGTGTAAAGAATATACTCACAACTACACCAGGTCAGAAGCTTCTCAACCCTACACTTGGTCTCGACTTTAGAAGCTATCTATTTGAGCCGATTAATACTACTACATCATTCTTCTTGGCTCAGTTTATCTATAGCAACTTAGGAGTACAAGAGCCTCGCATTACATTAGAAGGTGTAACTATTGAGAGTCTACAAGATCAAAATCAATACAATATTGAGATAACATTTAGTATACCTAAACTTGATATCTATGATCTATCTCTAAATGCTTCTTTGAATAAAGATGGCTACGTTTTGGTTTGATAACTAAGGCTTATAGATTAAATATCTATAATGAGCTTAGAAGATTTCACAGACTACAAACTTCCTAAGAACGCATACCTTACGTTCGATGCAGATTCTCTTAAGAATCTCATTATTGAGCGTTTGAATGAAAATGAAACGTTTACTGATCAGAACTTCGAAGGTTCTAACTTCAGTGCTTTCATTGATGTTGTAGCTTATATGTATCACGTTCTTCTCTTCCAGCTCAATACTACCTCTAACGAGTCTACATTTGATACAGCTACAATTTACGAGAACATGAATAAGCTTGTATCTAACATTGGTTATAAGCCTCTTGGTGATCAAACTTCACTCGCTAATATTTCTCTTTCTGCTACTAACCTAGCATCTAACGTTTATACAATTCCTCGCTACTCTACTATTGCTGCTGATGGTAACACTTTTGTAGCCACTAAAGATATCACATTTGAAAAGGTTGCAGATAATATTATTGAAGAGGTTACTCCTTCTAATACTACTCTCTACCAAGGTACTCTTACAGAAGCTACTTTCAATGCTACTGGTGAGCCATATGAGAATATCATTCTTGTTGATAGCTTTACTTCAAAGCAGTTTACTCAAAGTGCAAAGAACCTTAACAATACAAAGTTTATTAGTGATAATACCTTTAGTGTATTTGTACAGAATAATGTTACTAGTGTTTGGGATGAGTATACTGAGACAGCTTCTCTATTCCTTGAGAGTGCTGATGCTAAGAAGTTCGAAAAGCGTCTTAATGCTTCAGGTAACTACGAGTTTAAGTTCGGTAACAACCTTAATGGTAAGCAGCTTAATGGTAATGATACTGTATTAATATATTACGTTGTATCTGATAATGATGCTGGTGATATTGGTCCAGGTGCTTTTGTTGGTTCTTCATTCACCCTTTATAACTCTAAAAACTTCGGCGAAGTTAAAGACATTCTCTTTGATAGTGATCAGACAATCATAACAGCTGCTCAACTTGCTAACCTTACAGTTAATAATCCAACAGCTTCTTCACCAACAAAGAAGGCAGAGACAGTAGAAGATATTAGAACAAATGCTCCTAAAGTATTTGCTTCTCAGAACCGTCTTGTTACAAAGGATGATTACAGATATCAGATTAATAGAAACTTCAATAACATTACTCGCGATGTTAAGGTTCTTTCTAACGAAGATTATACATCAAAAGTACTTGCTTACTATAATGATTTAGGTCTCGCTAATGGTAATGATGATGCTCGTGTTCTTTACTCACAAGTTCTCTTCTCTACTTCAACTAGCTTTAACAACGTTTATGTTTATACAGTACCAAACGGTAATCCAACATTAGATGGTACAATTCCAAACTTCCTTAATGCAGCTCAAAAGCAGCTTATCTCAGACTTCTGTGATAATAAGAAAGACATTACTCAGAACGTAGTTGTTGCTGATCCAATCTTCAAAGCATTTGCATTCGGTGCTACAAGCCTTGGAAGTTCATTTGCTACAAATGATACAATCGATGATATTGTTAATAACTCTAAGCTTCGTATTACATTAGATAGAAACCAAGCTATCAATGATGGTGCTGTTAAGACAGCTGTCTTTAATACATTTAACAACTACTTTAACAATGTACAGTTGGGTGATGTTATTGATGTAGCTGCTCTTACTAATGATGTTCTTAATATTCCAGGTGTTACAGCTCTTCACACTGTTAACGGTGATGCTGAAGTTGCTAACCTTAGCTTTGCTGTATGGAATCCTGACTATAAAGACGAAGATCGTGTTATTCAGTCTCTCAACTATCAGCTTGAAGACTTCCAGTTCGCTTATTTCTACAATCCAAAGGATATAGCTAATAAGATTGAACTTCGTCGCTTGTAAACACTTGCTCGGCGATTAAATAAGTGTATGTCGCTAAGCTCTCTACAACTTGATCAATCCGGTGAGTTTGATCTCTTGTATAATTTCTTCTATGTCAGGGATTACACTGGTGCGGAAACCTATGAGTCTTATGCACTACCTTTCACTCCTTTAACCTTTGCTCCTAACTTGGAGGATGGTATTGATGATTTCGTTTCTAATAAGCGCGTAGTATGGGACTTCGGTGATGGTAGTTCTACAGTTGAGACAGTAACTGCTCAACACGCTTATGATAAGCCTGGTAGATATAAGGTTTCTTGTTATCTTTATAATGAGGATGGTACAGGATATTATGACACTTTCCATTCCAAAGTTGAGATTAAAGACTTTATTGAGGATAAGCTTGTAATTGATTCTCCTACTGATATTGTGCACAATACAGGTGAAATTACTAATCCTATCACTATTGAGAGATACAATTCTTTTAGAGTTGGTACTCCTACTATTGTAGCCTACACTTCTGGTGCTACAGATACAGATTTCTTTAGTCGTGGTTATGCTGATGAAACATATGGTCATCTCAAACCTTCATCTTCTTTTGTACAAATATTAACAACTAACAATATTGTTGAGGCTCTAGATACAAACGTTGTAACAACTCTCAATACTGAGATTTATGTTAAGTTGGATGAGAACAATGAGATCGTTTATACAGATAAAAATGATACTGATGCTTTCTTTGCTGGATTAACCGGTACAGAAGAAGTCTACTTCAGAAGCGATATGGTTGGTAACTATAACCTATTTTTTGGCTTCGAGCAGGGTAGTATATTTGATGAGACAAATACTACAACTTACGGTGCTAAAGCATCAATTAATGAAAACAATACCTATAGTGACTTAACCATTACTTCTAACGGTATTGATGGTAATACGATTTTCGATATTGGTAAGACGAAGTTTGCAGGCTCTAAAATTGCTTTTGTTGTTAAGGTGAAGGATGAATCTAACTATTCACAAAAGAACATGCCATTGCTTAGCACAGCTGATGCTTCTCTAGATTTATATCTTACAGATGGTACAAATGTATATGATGCTGTATTCTCTTCTAACTTCCAAGATCTTTCAACTCTTGATAGTGGAGGTTTCTATAAAGGTTACTTTACTACAGATAATCAAACAACATTAGAGAATGTATACTTGAGTGCTTACTCAGAGATTACAGACTCTTCAGATCCATCACATACAGGAGTTAGTAATACATTTACTATTTACCCTTCTTCTTTCTATACTGTATCAAAGCAGAATGAGCAAATTGACATGAAGGATGCTTTTAAGGAGATTGCAATCCAGCCTCTATTTGATGATGCGAAGATTCTAATGAGCGACTTTATTGGTTCTATATTTGGCGATCTTTCAGCTACACAAGATTCTATTGGTAAGAGTACATATGAGAAGATTCAAAACTTCTTTGAGAATAACTCTACAATTGATGAGTCGAATATTGAGCAACTTGATGGTATTCTTCAATTGCTTGATCTACCAGAACTCAACAAATACTCTCTTCCACCCAAGCTTATGAGAGTTATGGATCTCCTTAGTATCTCCAAGTCTAAGCTGTTTGGACGAAGAAATAGAGATAATACACACTATCAAACATACGGCTATCGTTTAAATAACTTCTATGGTGAAAACTTAGGTGATGCTCTTACTTCTGGTAGTAAGATTATTGTCGGTGAAAATATTGTAGCTCATGAAAAGTATAGTGGTAATTATATCACACTAAATACTAACCTTCCTCTTAACGCTGCTATTACACCAGCAGTTCAAACTACAACAGGCTTTATTTATGTTACAACTTCAGGTAGTCTTCTTTCTGCTGAGGCTGTTGAGTTAGATGAGGGTACTGAGATTGAGCAAGAGCAACTTCCTAACTGTGACATTATTACAGAGAATGGATTGCAAATTCTTACTGATGCTCTTTCATCAGATTCCTCTTTCTATTCATTAAGTGATTATAACTCTACTTGGGGTTGGCCATTACTTTCCGGTGGTGGTAGAGACATTACAGATATCTACAACTTCTACTATCAGAGAGAGACAGAAGGTGAGATTACAGACTCTATCATTGATTGGACAGATCCAAATACAACCATTTCTTATACTATGACCTCTTATGAAGATTGGTCTAAGAATAATGGTACAATGTCAAACATTTTTGCACAAAGCCTATATGAAGGTTTAGAACTCTTCGAAGATTAATACTATGTCAGATACATCATTAAGAACAGTACTTGTTAAATATTCTATAACTAACCCAAATGAGGTTGATTATAAGGATACTGTTGCTCCTTTCTCATTCTTGGACTTCATTAACAATACTCAGGCAGATTATTCTCCTGAAGAGTATAGTTCCTTTTACTCTTCTTATCTTCAGTTGTGGCATGCAGATCAAGGTGGCTCTGAAGAAGAACAAAAGACGCAGTTTAAGGATTACTACAGACAGTTTATTAAAGAGATTGTAGTTAACTATACTACAGAGACAGAGAAGAGATTCCTCGAAAAGATTAACTTCAATGATCCTGCTGACCTTGATGTAGCTATTCCTTTCTTTGCTAACAGACTTAAAGACATTGCTCTCTTCTATAAGAAGAAGCGTGATGAAGGTAAGTATGTTATTGATAGAAATAAGATGAAGGGTTCACAAACTGGACTTGAAAAAGCTATCTTCGACAACATCTATAACTTTATCTTTAACTCTGAAGATGCTCTTGATACTGAGAATGATGAAGTGTTTAAGGCAGTTCAAGGTCTTGGTGTTGAGATCGAAGAGTTTGTAGATGTATATGGTGACTACTTTGATGTACCTGATACAGCTGATGGTAACAACATTAACGAAATCGATCCTAAGTATTGGTTAGATCCAGATGGTATTGAAGCCATTACAGGTGAGTTGAATTGGATTGGTGCTATTAGAACTTTCACCATTAACCCACCAGCTATTACTCCAGAAGAGTATGATGCTATTTGTAATCCTGATAATGAACTTGTACAGCTCTACAATCAATACAAAAAGGGCGGTATTCCTCTTAACGAGTTTTATGCTTTAAAGAGAGCGCTTGTACAAAAGTATATTGGTACAGATGTATACTATATCGATACAACATCTTCTCCTGCTGTATCTGGTGTAATGTTTACTGCTGACAATCCAGCTGCTAATGCACTTAACTTACAAGGTGCTGATACTGCTACTGTTCCAAGTGGTCAGCAAAAGCTTTTACGTGATGTTGGTCTTAACTTCCAGCCTGATGATATTGGTCTCTTTAAGCTTCAAGCTGAAACTTATAACTACGAGATTGATCGTTCTGCTTTAGAAGAAGATAAAGTTTACATCTTCCCAGATCCTGCTAAGTTTGGTAATGTATCAACTAACCCACAAGCTGACTATCCTGTATATTACAAATTTGATCATCGTGGTAATACAAGAAACGTTTCAAGTGGTTTTACTGCTGGTGATCCAAAGACCACAAATAAGGTAACTACTTTCGAATCTTTTACTACTAAAGAACGTAACACTACACAGCTTAAAGATCTTAATGATATCAGTTATAAGCTTAACTTTACTGATCTCTATAATGAGGGTCTCGTTTCAAAGCATCAGACAGATGTATATGGTAATGAGTATGCCTTATTTAAGGCTGAGCCTCTTAAACCACGAGCAGAAGATATCTCCAATACAGTTAAGAACTTACTTTTAAATGGTCACGTATTCTTTGATCAATTTGAAGGTGCATCTTTCAACTATAGCTTAACTGGTCAAAATGGTAATACATTTAGATCTGGTTTAAGTACAAATACTAATGGATTTGATGAATTAGACAATCCTATGTATTTCTACATGAGAGAGTTTTACCCATATCAAGATCTTATTCAAGATTCAAGAAATATTGTACCATTGTATAGAGATGGTGGTGCTCTTACTTTCCTTGATGGTAAAGAGCTTCCTGACAATGCTAATGGTAACTCACACTACACGATTCGTGCTGATGCTACTGTAGATCAGAATGATGAGTTCTTCCCAGATGTTAAATACTACCTTTCTGCTGGTATTGGCTATAAAGATTATGATGGTGGCTTCTTTTCAGATGATGTGCAGCTTCCAAACGACTTTGTATATGGTGATAACCTACTATTTGTTGACTCTGTTGATGAAAGAGCTAGCTCAGTTCTCTCTAACCTCTCTTCAAGTACTACTTCACTTACTAATGAAGAGAAGGCTACTTTAGATGGTACACTATACATTAAGAATGGTACTTATTCTACATCAGAGAAACTTTCAGCTGCTCTTGCACCACTAATTAGCAAATACTCTACAGCTGTTCAATCTCAAATTAATAATGAGCTTGTAGACTTTGACATTATTCAGAATACAATCTTCCTCGAGACTAAGTCAGGTCTCCTTGTAGATAAGATCAAGTATGATGATGGTGAGTTTGTAAATCCAAGAACTGTTAATACTTACTACTCTGCAAGTAGTGCTGATAACACTGATACATTTACTAATAGGTTCTATGTAGAAAAGACAGGTAAGATTTACTTTGGTAAGTTTAGACAAGATGGTGAGTGTACTAATGATGCTGATAACTATAAAGCTTACTACCCAGAGATTTACGAATACTCTATTGATACTAATAAGTCACGTTTGATCTATCCTCGTAAGGATGTTGGTAACTCAGTTACTGACTTTGAACTTAATGATGCTCTTGATACATATCGTAACTACGTTCCTACATCTATTCATACCCCTACTATTGCTTACAATAGCAGAAATGACCTCTTCAAGTTGACATACATTGCTAATGATATGAACGACTTTACTCACCTTGTTGATGTTTCATTCAAGCTTGTTGACAATTCCTTGAGTGCTATCGATTCAAATAGATATGAGACAATAAATAATATTGCACGTACAACTACATTTGGCGATAAGTCAAACTTCGGTTCTATCTCTGCTAATGGTGGTACATTTACAAGAGATGAAGATAACTTTACCCTTACAATCTAATGAGTACCATTTATATTAACCTTTCTGCTACTACTGAGAATACTGATGTTCTTAAAGAGGAAATTGCCTTTAAAGGTGACCCTACTATTACATTCATCTTAACTGGTATTGAGGAAGAAGCTAATCAGGCACTTACTCTTGACATTAACTGGGGTGATGGATCTGATGTAAACTTCAATCAGAAAGATCTCGTCTTTAACTATAAGAAAGAGTCTATCTTTAATGAAATGCTCTATGGTAAAGTTGGTGGTACTATTCTTGATAGTTATGAGCATACTTATGATACCTTTACAAGCTCTTTTGCTACTTCTCTAACAGCACAGTTCCTTGTACATTACAATAATGGGTTCTATGCTAATATCTTCCAGCCAATCAAGCTTGTAAGAGAAAGTTACTATGACAATATTCAAAAGCTTGGTATTCAGTCTACTCAAATGACTGGTGCTTCAGGTTCTAATACAGTAGCTAACCTTGAGTCTAAATTTGACGGTCGTACATACGTAACTTATCTAAATAACTGATTGTATAAGCAGACTTTGCCATTAAATAAGTATAATGGCCAACATCTTTACTCATTCTACTTCAGCAGTATCCTTTCCTCAGGCTGAATATCAGGATAGGTATATCTCTGTAAAACAGGCAAAATCTACTTTGGAGCAAGGTTTTACTGTTAATAAGATTGATGCCTTTACCAATGCTAAAGATAGTAGCATTAACAACTATAGCTCCTACTACCTTACAAATAGAGATAAGCTTACGAACTTTATATCTGTTTCATCATTAGAACAAGATCAGTCTACATCATTAGTAACAACCCTTGGCTTTGAGCGACCTGCTAATGCTCCAGATGAATACTTCTACATTTTCAAGAGTACACAAGATTTTACAGATTCACAAAAAGCTATTGGCATTCAGCCACTCGGTAAAACAGGATTTTTTGAGAATAACTACTTCTTCGAGATTGAAGCTCTCAACAATAACCTTTGCCGTATTAAGCATAACAATGGTGTTTTTGATTACTATCTTAACTACAATACAGATGTTGATAAGTTTGTATTCTACCAAAATACAGATGAGTATAAGAATATTGAACGAGAGCGTGCAGATGTATTTCGCTATGTTCTTGATGATGACGGTTATCTCCAACTTTATAAGTTTTACGAATCCAAGCTTCAAGTTGTTACCTTAAGTGCTGGTGAACTTACCCTTCAGCCATTTTTATCCGGTGATCTTAACCGTAGTATTAATAACCTTATTCATGTTAACTACAACTTAGATCAAAACAAAGAGTTTATTAATAAGAGCTTTGCAAGTTACAATAACTTCAAAACTACTAACCTTATACTTGATGGTGAGAATAGTAATACTGATGAAGAAGGTCAGTACATGTTTACTACAAACTACAATACTATCTCTTCTGACAGTTTTCCTGTTAACTACTTTGCTCTTGATACTAACCGCTCAGAGTTTAACTTTGTTAAGCGTGGTTCTAGCATGGTTGATAGTAAGGTTGGTCTTGGTGTTGATCCTAGAGAGTATTACAATATTGAAACTGGTGTAGATCAAGAAAAAGGTCTTAATAAGATTAATCTTAACTATAGTTTCTATGATAAAGATGTATTTGTAACAAATGGTTCTGATACACACTTTACTGCTCCATCATCTATGTATCCATATGACAAGCTTAATGTGAATGATTCACAGTTTGTCTTTAATGGTGCTTTTGCTGGTCCTACTCCTAAGCTTTCTGATAAGGTTTTAGTTAAGCGTAAGAATACAACTCAATATGATAATGGTCGTTATCTCTGCACATGGTTAAGTGGTGGTACTCTTGGTGAAAAGGGACTTTGGGTTGATCGTTATTACTACCCAGATAAGATCTCTAAAGAAGCTGCTCTTTCTGCTACTTCTTACTTTAGCCCTTCCTTCTTGGATAGTGTTGATGGTATTGATTTTGATGTATCTGACCTTGTTCTTGGTAAAGAGAAGTTCTTTGATAAGAAGAGTGATGCTGCTATTACACCAAATACTAAAGTTAAGTATGAGCGTATTGGTAATGCTGATGTTCGTAATATTGTAGAAAGCTCTACACCATTAGTATCTAGCTTTGATAGTTATACAACATCTAAAACAGTTAGAGGTGAGACAGAAAACATTTGTAACGACTATAGAGGCTCTGAATTTACCTTTGATGGAACTAACTTCACATGCTTTGATGTATCTAAGAAGGTAGATGAAACTAAGAACTTTACTATTAGTTTTAACATGTATCTTGACCCTAACCATAAGTATGGTTTCTCTCTTCTTGGTAATAATACTAATAGAGGTTTTGGTATATTCCAAGATCAGACAGTTACACCATTTGTACATGTTGTTAGTGAGAATACTCTTTACATTTACAATACTGACTTTACTCTTCTTAATAAGGTAGACTTCAAGACAAAGATTAAGAATGTATTTAAGAGAAGTGCTCTTGATGATTATGTTGTAACTACAGCTGGTAACTTATTTTATAAGGTTAACTCACAAGGTAATAAGATTAAGCTTGAGTGTGGTTCAGAGATTCTTGATTACTATGGCTTCTATGAGAATCATGAACACATTGACTTTATCTCTTCTGATCAACAGGTAAGGCGCTTCGATCTAGATACCTTTGAAGTTACTGATGTTACTGCAGAAGAGTTTGATGTATATAAGAACGAGTTTTGTCTTTATGATAATGTTCTAGAGTATAATGATAATACATATAAGCTTGTAGGTAAGAATAAGAACTGGGAGAATGACAATACAGTATTCTATCAAGTATCTTCTTATGTTGTTAAGCATAACCTTGATGATGCTCCAGAAGCTTTCCTTAAGGGTGGTGTTAAGGACTTTGTTGTAGCAGAAGATAAGATCTATACTATTAAATCTGATGAATATTATATATTCAATACAAGTGGTGTGTTTGAACTTTCAGGTTCTATTGATGAAGTATTAGTATCAGAACAATTAACTGATATTACAACTCTTTCAGGTGGTCAATTCATTTCAGTGGATTGGGTTAATGAGTATGTTAATGGGGAGCAGGTAACTTATCCAATCTTCCTTGCTGAAGGTCCTGATAACAACTTGTATGGTGTTAAGGGTACAGCTCCAGTACTAGATGCTTTTGGTATTGAAGGTACTCTTGCAAGTAATACTGCTGGTAAGAAGCTCACTAACTATAATACACTTACACATAACTATGATGCCAAGTCTATTGACTTTAAGCTTACCTTAAGGAACTATCTCAATACAGAAGATATTCTTACACAGAATATTGTATTTGATCCGACTGTATTCGAAGCTGGCTTCTACAACTTTACTTATAGACTTGATACTAAACAAGGTAATGCTTCACTCTATGTAAATGGTGTACTTTATGAGAACCAAACCTTCTCTCCTGGTAAGTATCTCATTCAAGATGTCTTTAGTGATGAGTTCTTTATGGGTACTGCTGGTTTCCAGAGTAATATGGATCTTTCAACATACTTGAAACAACCTGGTTATTACTATTGCAAAGATCTTACAATTGCTAACCCATATATCTATAATGAAGCAATTAGCACTGAGTTGGTTTATGCCCTATTCTTGCTTGAGAAGAAGATTGATGATATTGTACTTTCTATACCTGCAGGTCAAAGAACTTCAAAGACAGAGATTCAGCAGTTCTTCAAGTTTAACAGAACTAACTCTTCTAAGAACATTGACATTGTAGTTCGCAATCTCAAGATTACAGATGAAGCTGTTAGGGAACAGATTAAGACATCTATACTTGCTGAAGCTAATAGCTTTGCACCAGTTGGTGTTAAGATCAATGATGTAATTTTTAAAACGTATTAAGATGATTGATTATACAACATACAAAAAGATCTATACAGATGGTAGCTTGTTCACTTTAACAGGAGCCGACTTTAGCGGTTATGCTCAGTTAAAGGATGGTGTTGCTACCGAAGTAAGTACTGGTAAGACTCTTTCACCGAAGTCTACATATGCTACTGATCTCTTCTATACAACATACTTTCAGGATAGAGTAATTGCAGATAGTCCAAACATTCTTCCAAATAAAGAGAGTGATTGTCTTTTCAGTCTTAATGATAACTTTAATTTTGATCTATTTAAGTTTAAGTTAGATAAGCTTAGAGAGAATAATACATTTGCCTACTCTCGTATGTTTATTTCTTCTAATAAACTACCTGCTACTGATACCATTACATATGCATCAGCACCAAATACCTATTCAACGGGTTTTGAGATTAATGTTAGTGATCAAAATAATCCAAGATTTAAGTCTAATGTAAAGTTCGCTGATAACAACTTCTTAAGTGCTTTTGGTTATATTGTTGATGCTACTGCTCAGGTAGATTATGATGATTCAAATAACTTCTCTTTATTCTGTTGTACATCTTCTAACCTTATATCTTTAACAGGTTCAAGTACATCTATTAAGATTATTGAAGATTCTACAGGTTATGAAACTGAAGAAAACGACTTAGCATTTGCTGAACTTGGTGGTCTTGCTTCAACCAATAAGTTTCTATATGTTTCTGATACTGGTAATAATACAGTACTTAAGTATGATATTGAAGGTTATCAAAACAACGACTCTGCTCTTAAGAATAAGAGAAACTATATTGAGCTAGTTGGTGGTTTTGGTGATGGTAAGCGTCAGACAAAGTTCTTGCGTCCTACAAAGCTTGCTGCTTACGATGATAAGGTTGCTGTGCTTGATTCTGGTAACTTCTGCGTTAAGTTGTTTGATAGTGACTTTAACTTTACCTCACGTATTACTTCTATTGATCTTAGAACTGAGACATTTGGTGGTATGGCATTTGATCCTGACTTTGGTACTTTCTATGTTGTAACTTATAAAGATGTAACAACTGATAACATTACAAATAGAACAGCCTTCTTATATCGCTTTAGTGGAGATAGTTTTAAAGATAAAGAGAAAGTAACTCTTAAAGATAAGCTTGGTGATGAAGAGGTAGTTAATGATGTTACATTCTCAGGTACAGATAGTAACTTCTGGTATTTCTCAACCAACTTGACTGTTTATAAAAAGTTCAAGACTCGACCTGAAGAGGTTATCGGTAAGTTTAGAAGTGAGAGACTTTACCTTCTACGACCAAGTGAAGACGCCTTTACTAATAACAGGTGGAACTTTACTAATGCTAACTTTGCTGATGCTAACTTCTTCTGGAATCTTAACTCTTCAGGTAGCTCTACTACAGTTGATGGTCTTCTTGATTATAACATTAACAACTTTAACATCTTCCCAACCCAAGATGGTACAGATAGAGCTATCATGCTTACTGATGGTAGATTGTACTTCTTTAATGAACCTACCCATACTGCTTATCAGAGAGTTCTTAAAGATGAAAACTATGCTAACTACGGTAGTGCTGCTTTCTCTTTGAATACAGATTCATTCATTCAACAGTCTGTTGTTAATACTGAACTCTTTAAAGTAGTTAACGATACATTAACTCTTAAGAATAACATTATTGGTAGATTTACCGGTAAGTATGTAGATGATGTTCTTGAGCTTGATGATTACGACTATAATGTTGAGTTTGATAAGTTCTTAATTCAAGAGCTTGAGAATCTATATGTTCATGGTAATGAAGAGAACCTTACAGGTGTTCTTAATCGTTGCTTTGCTCTCGTATATGAACTACAAGATAGGTTAATGAATTTTGTACAACCTGGTGTTGGATCTAAAGTTCAACCTTCTTATACTTCTGCTGGAATTATAGAAATTTAATTGCTTATCCATCTTGCTGTATTAAATATAAGTATGGCAAGTCAATCACTAACTAATACCAACATCTCTGAGACTTACGTTGGTGTTCTTCATGCAGAAGGTGCTCCTCTCCCAGCTTCTGGTAAAGCCGACATCTATGATGGTTTCGGTAATAAAAGTGCTTTATCTGTTGGTCGTGAAGGAGAAGGTATTGAGGTGAGTGGTACGCTTGGTGCTAACTTTGCTTCTGCCATTGCTGATGTTATCTACCCTGTTGGTTCGTTATTCTTCTCTAAAGACAATAACAACCCTGGATCTCGTATGGCTGGTACATCTTGGACTCAAGTTGCAGAAGGTCAATTTATTGCTGGTGTTGGTACTGGTACTGACATTAATGGTGCAACTCATACAGTAACATCAGGTGATACAGACACAGCTGGTGAATATGAGCATACCTTAACAGTAAATGAACTTGCAGCTCACACTCACGAGACGGTAGTAGATCATAAAGACTATACAGGCATTCCAAACCCTACAGGAGGCCAGAGAGTTGGTAGTCATAAGAATGCTGATTATGCCATTTCACTAGAATCTACAACTGCCGGTGGTGGTCAATCTCATAACAATCTTCCTCCAGCATTCGGTATGTATGTCTGGGAACGAACAGCTTAACATTTTAGAAAAATGCCAGATATCGAAATCGTAAAACTTAAATTAAGAAGAGGTACAGACGCTCAACGTGAGAGTGTAGTCCTTGAACAGGGTGAACTTGGTTACACAACAGACTCAAAGAGAGTATTTGTTGGTGATGGATTCCTCTCAGGTGGTAATGTAGTAGGTGCTAAGAATCACCCACCAATGTATATTGGTACAAGAACAGACCTTACTGAGGCTGTTACTGGTGATATGGTATATGAAGATAACCTTCTATATCAGCTTTCTGGTACAGATGCTGCTCAACTTAGTGCATGGGCATTTATTGGTACAAGGGTCGATGGTACTACTCTTGAATATGATGCTGGTGTACTTGAGCTTAAGGATAATGGTATTACAATCGATAAGGTTGCTTCCGATTTCGTAGTACCTAATGGTGGTATTGAGATTACATCAACTGGTCTCTCTGCAGCAGTTGATGGTTCAACTATTTTTGTTAATGGTTCAGGTCAACTTGAATCATCTAGACTCTATCTCAGCTCAGGTGATATTAGTTTAGGTCTCAGCGGTGCTGGTGGTGATCCAATTGGTGTTGATGTTACTGAAGCATTTACATTTGATGGCAATAAGCTTGACTTTGCTTATGCTGGTGATGATACAGTTGGTGCTGATGCTATTGCTTTGTCTGCTCTTGGTAATGGTCTTCAAAAGACACCAGGTACAGGAGAGCTTAGACTTGAAATTATTGGTGGTGCCGTAATGCATCCATTTAATACTTCAGAGTATGATTCTACCGGTCGTGTTATTTCAACAAGTAGTTCAATTGAACAAAACCTTTCCGGTACTGACACATCTGGCGGTGGTGAGATCTTCTTCGGTTCTATGGATGCTGAAGCTCCAGGTAGTGAAGCAATTGTAAATGTACTCTCTGGTAACGCTGATGGCGATAGTGTTGCTGTTGCTCTTTCATCTGCTGGCTTTATTCAGATTGCTTCTGGTAATAAAGGTAATTTTGCAATTCCAGTCTTTAAATTCTAAAAATCATGTCAAAGAAAATCGAAATTCTCGAAAACACTCTTCTTAAGCTTCTTGTACGTCGCGGTACAGATGTAGATCGTCAACTTATTACACTTGATCAAGGTGAACTTGGTTTTACTACAGATAGTAAAAGACTATTTGTTGGGGATGGTTCAACTCTTGGTGGTCTAATTACCGGTAATAAGTTTCTCGGTTCATCTGCTAACCATGAAACAATAACAGAAGGAGCTGATGGTGACTTTGCTTTTAATACTGTAACCAATACACTATATTCTAAGAATGGTAATAGTTGGGATCGTGTTGCTGTTCTCTTTGAAGCTGCTGATGGTTCTATTATCGTTAATGATGTAGAAGGTACACTTGCTGTTGGTACTCTTTCATCACAACACTTGAGTGGTGCAGTAGATATTACTGGTAACTCAATTGAACTTATTGATGGTAAGATTTCTTTGAGTGGTACACAGATTAAGACTAATCGAATTACCCCTAATTCTACTTCACACCTTTATTTGCCTCAGAACTTGAATATCAATGCTGTTGATTATCAATTTCCAACTGGTGGTCTTGGTGGTGCTAATAGCTACCTTCAAGTTGATACAGCAGGTAATCTTAAATGGGCTGCTCCTCAATCTAACGCTACTGTCTTTTTTAACTCTTCTGCAGGTACAGTTCCAGTTGGTGGTATGGTTGAGTCTGCTGCTCTTACTGCAATGCCTACTGGTTGGTTGCTAGCAGATGGTCAGACAGTTGCTGGAGCTGATTATCCTGATCTCTCTGCTGTTATTGGTGATACATATGGTGCTAATGCTGGTCATACTACTTTTAATCTTCCGGATGAAAGTGCTAATGGCTTTGTATTTATTAAAGCTCTTCCAGACAATACTGCTACTCCAACCTTCAAGGTTGAAAATGGTCTTAAGGCTACAGTAGATGGTACTCCAGTTGCTGAAGGTGATTCTTTCTCACCTCTAGCTGATGAGGTTATTATTGCTGCTCCAGTTCCTGGTTTTGTAGCTTATGATACAGCTGGTGCTGGGTCATTTACAACTCAAGCAACTTACACAAAGTTCTGGGTAACAGGATCTGGTTCTACTGGTGGTAGTAGAGCAGGTGGTGCAGCTGCTACTGTATACGGTATTCTTTCAGCTCCTATTGGAACAACAATCGATTACTTTGTTGGTGACGGTGTTACAACATCAATGACACCAGGTAATGACTCTTATATTTCTTACTTGTCAAGTGGTTTGACTGTTGAACTTGCTCGTTCATTCGGAGCTTCAATGCCAGACTATTGGACTTGGATTGAAACACTTACTGCAAATGGTGGTTCTTCTGACCCAACTGACGATCACATTCTCGCAGTACATATGCTCTCTGGCGCCTTTGGTGGTCAAGATACAAACGACGGTGGTGATGAAGAGGTTAATGGTAATGCTTCATTCTGGGGTGGTGCTGGCGCGCCTGGTGCTTCAAATCACGCTCATGGTGGATCTTTTGGTCACACAGCTCCAGGAATGGTCAAGTTTGAGTGGGGAATGTAATTTATCTCTTGTAAAGCCCATACACACGATTAAATAAGTGTATGGTATATCCAACTGGTCTCCCTACCGATGCAGCTGCTGTAGCTGTTTTCGAAGAAGGTATGTCTCCTGAGTATGATATTATTTGGTCATTTACATATGAACTATCTAATGCTGCACCAGGAGATGAGATTGGTTTTTGTATGTTTCTTCAAGATGCTCTTTCAGCAGTAGCTGGTGGTGGTGTTGGTCCTGATTTAGGTTTTACAGGTACATATGACCTTACTTCTAAAGCAGAACCTTTAAGTGGTAAGATTCTTGGTGTAGGTTTTGATACTTTAGGAGCATTTGGCGAACCTATTGATGATTATGGTAGTGGTGATACTAGAGATGGTTTATCTGCTGTAGTGCCAAATGGTGTTCATGTTAGAGATGCTGATGGTAATATTGTTTCTACTGAGTCATTATCAGCTTTTGAACTTATCGAAGAAGGTAAGAAGACAGTTAGAGCAAGACTTGGTAACTATGGTAGAACATTAACTGTTGACTATAAGAAACAAGGTGAAGAGTTTTTTACTCCTATCCTTAAGCAAGATGTTAACCTCACCTTTGATAGTGGTACAAGATACAGACCAGGTGTTTCCTTTGTTAAGCCAGTTAATGCAGCTACTGTAACTGGTGAGATTGTTATTGATGGCTTCCACGTTGAAGGTAATCAGAATAGCATCCAAGAGAGTGCATTAGAATTTACACCAATAACACCTTTTACTAATAATTTATCTGCTCTCGGACCAGATCCTCAAGGTGTACCAGCACGAGAAGATAGACCTATACTTCCATTCTTAGGAATGGAGCCTCATGTTGGTTGTGCTGATGGTGCATGTGGTGTACCAGTAAGTTCACCAGAAGGCTTTTATCCTAGTACTTTCTTATACCAAATGTCAGCATTTATTGGTGACGTAAATGTAGATTACTCTACTACAGGTGATCCTTATCGCTTTATTATTACATTAGATAATGAAGTTAAACACGATTCAGGCTTTATCGGTAATGAATCATTTAACTATGGTGGTGCATCAAGATCTACATTCATTACAGGTTTACTCTCATCTGCTAATCATGGCAGTTACCCAGCAACTGACCTTGCACCAGATGGTTACCCATATGTTAGTAATACATTAACAGTTGAAACATCAATCTATAAAGATACTGATACATCTAGAGCACTTGTTGAAGTGTTCGAGCCCCTTTCCTCATCTAACTGGAATATAACAGTTGGTTGCCCGTTCTATACTCTTTCATGTGGTGTAGAAGATGAATACCTTTGCGGTCTTACACAGCAACATGAAACACTTCGTAAAATCGTATTCACAAACTTAGACATCTAATAATAAAATGGCCAGAGACTTAAAAACCGTAGTTAACGAATCTGTATTTACAGCAATTAACGGATATGATGCATCGACTGATAAGCCGATGTTCAATAATTTGGGTAATGCAGCAACAATGACCAGAACAACTGATAACTGGATGCATGCTCTTGTTGGTTCTACAGGTATTTCTCCTTTAAACAATAACGATGTTGGTGGTGTTGCTGGTACAAGAATGGGTGGTGCTCTTATTACACCAAGACACATGGTTTTTGCAAGGCACTATGTATTACCTGTTAATAAGATTGTTTATTTTTACGATAGAAATAACGTTAGATACGATCGAGTAATTACAGCAAATGCTTATCACGGAATGGGCTCTGCTAACGGTGATTATTATGTAGCTGTTCTTGATAGTGATCTTCCTTCAGAGATTGAACCACTTAAAGTGTTTCCACCAGACTTCTACAAGTATCTTGATCCAAGTCAAATTACTCTACCTGCATACCTACCTGGACGCTTTTCTTTTACTGACGACTTCCCTATTATACATACTGACCAAGAAGAGAAGTCTCTTATTTCACGTGCAACTTCTATTGATGTTGGTGAAGAGGGTATTGCTGGTTTTGATGCTTCTCCAAATAGTTACCAAACAGGTGATCTTGGTAAGATGATGTATGGTAATCCAATTGATACTGACTTACAAGCTTGGAGAGAAGGTTTAATTGCCGGTGATTCAGGCACACCTCACTTCGCTCTCATTGATGACGAGCTTATTTTCCTTGGACCAACTTATACGACTAATAGAGTTGATAGTATTGTTAACCTCCGTACTCACAACGACATTAATAAGTTAATTGAGGATGCAGATACTGCTGCTGGCTTTAATACTGGTTATGAGCTTACTTCCTACGACATGACAGGATTTAAGCAGTACAATATTCCTGATAGAGAGTATACCTTTATTGGTAATGATATCAGTAACGGTACATTGATTCAGTTCCGTGGTAGTGTAACAGACCATAACAGCTACCACTACTCAATTCCTTATGCTGCTACTGATGTTGTAAGAACAGATCCACGTGACGATTCGCAAACCCTTTATAGTGTAACTGGCATATCTACAAGTAACCAGAAATGGGTAGGAGCTGTATATGCTTCTAATAAGCGCATTTATGCTGCTCCTCACGCTGCATACGGTCCACTTATTGTTAATACAGAAGACCCTTCTAACGTTACTGTAGATTATATTAATGTTGGCTACGGTCTTCAAACAAGAGGTATTGCTCTTCAAGATAACGGTAACGGTGCTGGTGCTGCTTATATGACATCTTATAGTGGATCTGAGTCTACTAAGAAGTTCACATTCGATGCAAATGGTAATGAGTCAGCTGTTACTTCTCTCACTTATACAGTACCGACAGACCCATTCGAAACAGCTCGTGGAACTTCACTAGCTGCTGCTGATGAAGCTGTATTTCCTTTTATCTATCGTTCTTACTGGGGCGCTGTTAATGGTGGTAATGATAAGATCTATGGTATCCCATACGGTGCGAGTCAAGTTCAAGTTATTGATCTTAACGACGACTCTATTTCCTTTATTGGTACAGCTCTTACTGGTAATGCTGATTACGATACTACAACATCTGCTAATACTGATTACTTCTACTTGCGCTGTCCTCAGTGGAACAAGTATAAGGGTGGTGTTCTTGCTTCTAATGGCTGCATTTACTCTCACGGTACTCACGCTCGTAGTGTTCTTAAGATTGATACATCAGATGATAGTGTAACTGAGATTCCTTACCCATATACCATCTACAGTGCAATGACTGCTGGTTATACTGGTTCAGATGTTGACAGACACAATACATGGGGTAGACAGCCTGCTAGTATGTTCTCTGTTGAAGGTCCTGATGGTAAGATTTATAACACTCCATGGAACCTTCCTTATCAGATTGCTATTGATCCAGCAGATGATTCTATTTCCTTTAATCCACTTAGTGCTATTCTTGATGAGGATTCATCTGGTGCTGACTTGGCTTGGTATACAGATGGCTCACTCTTGAATCAGCAAGTCTTTATGGCTCCTGGTGAAGCAGATCGTGTTCTTGAGATTGGCTTTGATGGATATACTCCAGCTGCTTGGTCTACTGTTACACCATTTAGTCAAGCTTCATCTTCATCTTCACCTTCCCCATCACCATCAACGAGCTCACAAAGCTCGTCTCCATCTCCATCAGTTACTCCAAGTAGCTCTGAAGTTCTTACTCCAACACCGACACAAACCGGTACCCCAACAGGTACCCCAACAGGTACTCCAACTGGTACTCCAACAGGAACACCAACTGTGACTCCTACCTCGAGTACGTCTATTGGAGTAACTCCTTCACAGTCACCTTCACATACACCTACACCTACTGGTACAGGTACACCGACACCTACTCAGACCCAGACTCCATCTGTTACTCCTACTAATAACAATAATCGTTGTGTTATGCTTGAGTATGATGTTGAGGATGGTCCGGATCGTTTCATTGTAACTTACAAAGGTAGTGTTATTATTGATACAGGCTTTGTTGGTAATGCTGCTTATGTATATGGTGGCTATAAGAGACAAGTATTTATTGATGCGTTAATTAAAGAGGATATTGATTTTTCTGGTACCACTCTTGCTGATGATGGTTACCCTGTTGTTGATACAACTACAGAAGGAATGATAGAGTCTGTTGAATCACTCTTTAATGAGAAAGAAGCGCTTGTTACAATTCAATCTCCTGTTCATGATAAACCAGGCTGGAGATATACTCTCAACTGTCCTATGGTATGTTTAGATCCTACACCGACTGGAACACCAACACCAACACAGACACCTACACAGACACAAACGTCAACACCAACTCCGACTGGTACTCCTAACCCTACCCCTACTGCGAGCTCTACGCCTTGTGGTACTCCTACTCCTACACAAACACCAACATCGAGTAGCACTCCTGCCGCATCGTATCCTACCCCTACCCCGACTCCTACTTTGACCAGTACTCCAACTGGAACACCGACAGGGACACCACCAAGTACTGTTACGGCTACTCCTACCGGGACTCCTACCGAAACTCCAACTGGAACACCGACTAGTACACCACCTTCGACTATTACAGCTACCCCAAGTAATACTCCTAACGCACCGACTAGTACACCACCTTCGACTATTACAGCTACCCCAAGTAATACTCCTAACCCATCGCAATCGGCTCTCCCAAGCCCATCTGCAACACCAAATCCAATTTATGCTCTTGTTCCATACTTTAATGAAGTTAATGAGGGTGATGATTTGTTAGTTGGTCTCTTTACTACACACGTTGCTAACGGTACAGTTATTCCTTATACAATTACAGGTATTGGTTCAGGAGATCTTCATGAGCCATTAACAGGTGACTTTACCATTAATAATGATCAAGATGTAATCTCACTCTCTGCTTATGCTGATAATATAACTGAAGGTAATGAGACAATGACCATTACTCTTGACGGTCTCGGTATTTCATCAGATGTAACAATTAACGATACATCAATAAATCCAACACCAACACCAAGTAATACACCAGCTCCATCCGTTTCAGTCACCCCATCAAATAGCAGCTCACCGAGTCCGATTTATGCTCTTGTTCCATACTTTAATGAAGTTAATGAGGGTAGTGATTTAACAGTTGGTCTCTTTACAACTAACGTTGCTGACGGTACAACTGTACCTTATACAATTACCGGTATTGATTCAAGTGATCTTCATGAGCCATTAACAGGTGACTTTACTGTTAATAGTGGTATCGGCACCATTTCTCTTTCTGCTTATGCTGATCTTGTAACAGAAGGTAGTGAGACAATGACTATTACTCTCGACGGTCTTGGTATTTCATCAGATGTAACAATTAATGATACATCTATTAACCCATCTCCTACACCAAGTAATACACCAGCTCCTTCTCCAAGTAGCTCACCAAGCCCATCACCGACACCGAATCCAATTTATGGTCTCGTACCTTTCAGTAATCAAATGGATGAAGGGGATACGTTAACAATTGGTCTCTATACTACAAACGTTGCTGAAGGTACTGTTATACCATATACAATTACTGGTATTCAGTCTGCTGATATTAATGAATCCTTAACAGGTACCTTTACTATTAGTAATGAGCAAGATACAATTACTATTACGGCTGTAGAGGACGGTTCAACAGAAGGTTCACAGGTAATGACTATTACTCTTGATGGTCTCAGCGTTTCATCTAATGTAACAATTAATGATACGTCAACAACACCAACGTTCTCACTTGTTGCAAGTAATACAGAAATTGAAGAAGGTGATGATGTTCTCATTACTCTCTACACAACTGGTATTGATGACGGTACTGATATATCTTACACCATTACCGGTATTGATGAAGATGATATTGATCAAGATTTAACAGGTGACTTTACTATTAATAGTAATGAAGCTAGCGTTCTTATCGGTGCTCTTGAAGATAGCATTACAGAAGGTCCAGAGACAATGACTCTTACATTGGATGGTATACTTACAAGTATCGATGTTGATATTCTCGATACATCATTAGACCCATCTCCAACACCATCAGTAACAGCTTCACCAACTCCTACCCCGACAATGACACCAACTAATCCTAATGGTGGGGGAGGTGGTGGTGTACCTACTCCAAGCGCTTCGACACCTACCCCAACATAAAAAGAGCCGGCGTAAGCCGGCTCTCTTAATATGAACAACGAGGAAAGTTTTAGATATTACCAATGCGATGCTCTACTTCAGTATCACGTAGCATCGAGTGAAAGCGTTCTTGAATATACTTCTCAAAAGCTAGAGGCTTGATCCATTTATTGTCGGTATCCGGTACATTAGCATCTTGAAGCTTCTGATCTACCGTCTGGATACCCTCAATAAGAGAAGCCCAACGAGCAAACGTTTGATGATCCCAGTACTCAGTAGTACCGTCTTTAAGTTGCATTTCGATTTTATTATTATTATCAGTCATATTATTTATTATATTAGAGTTCCTATTAAGCGACACGCCTTACACTGATAACTTTTGAGGATTTAGCATTCCAGTAATCAAACTTCTCCATAACTTGCTTTACTGTCATCTCTTCAGTTGGGTAGTAATCCATAGTAACTGTATCGTTAATATCATTACCGGTTATCTCAACCTTTACCGTGTATCGTCCGTGTTTCATTGTCATACCTAATTATATCAGAGTTCCTTTTAGAGTAGCTTCCTCAACCGTGCAGTTTTAAGTGCATCAAGCTTCTTAGTCAAGTGCACAATGTATGCATTAGACTCTTCATTAACGAGAGCATTTGCAATCTTAGTTGCAAGCTCAATCTCTTCAGCTTCTACGAAGCTCTTTATCTCTGTCTTTTTGGTATAGCCTTTATTGTTGCTCATACCTAATTATATCGGAGTTCCTTATAAGGAATCCGTAACCTCACCTGGATCAGTGAGGAGAACTGCACGGACAGGGCAGTCTAGCTTGATTTTATTCTTACATTTAGGGCATCTATGGGTATTATCACCATTTACAAAGATTTCCTCTTCGAATACGTGATTATTGCATGGACAATCTACAGCCATACGTGACATATTGAGAACACCTTCAATACTCTCATCAAACTCAGCATAGAGCTTATCTTTATCTACCTGAAAACGTGTATTAATGATCCAAAACACAACGAACTGAATACCAGTAACAAGAGAGAAGCATTTCCAGAACTCTACCCATTGAGAGAGGCCATAAGCAATGAGTCCTGATACTGCAGCTGTTGTAATGAGTGATCTTAACATTATACCTATAGTATAAATGCTAAATAACTATAATCAACTACTAAAGTGAAAGTTTGCCAAGGTCTTCATCAAGACCCAATACAAGATTGTTGATTTGGTCAATCTTATCTTGCATCGCCTTAACGTCTTCATCATCTACAGAAGCGTTATGACTAACATTATCTAGCATACGACGAATCTCCGTAAGACTGATGAATGTATCACCAATTTTAGATAAAATGTGTTCTAACTCAAATGGGAGAGTAGGTGGAGCCTTCTGTTCTTTTTCTTCATCCTTATATTTTTTCTGCTGGTTGGTCGTATCCATCAGCTGATTGATAGGATTATCATTAAACCTTGTAGAAATTCGATTATTTGCCCCATTCATATAGTAATATTTATACCAGAGACTAAATATTGACATGAAGAACTTCGGTAAAAGATTCGCACAGGTTATTAAGGAAAATACAGCTGAGCAAGAAGCGTTTGAAGACGCACTTGAAGCTGATACAGCTCCAGATGAGTTTGATGTAGATGTTGAAGCTGATCCAGAGGCTACTGCTGATGTAGTTGAGGAAGATCCAGCTATTAAGGCTGCTGCAGCTCAAGGTGAGATCAATGCAAAGATGGTTGCTACACTTCAAGGCTGGATTGCTGATGGAGATGCTTTCCTTGCTAAGCTTAATGATGCTTCTAACCCAGATTCAATTGCATACGCTCTTGGTAATGCTGAGCCAGATTCACTTTTCGACAAAATGGCTGCCGAACAACGTCGTGTTTCTAAAGTAGCTACTGACCTTGCTGCTCTTAACGAGACAATGCGTGGTTACCTTGCTCAGTCTGGTGATGCTTCTCTCCGAGGCGTTTAAAGATTATTGAAACGTTTTACCTCAGACATCTTAACAATACCTTCGAGTCCTTCGAAGGTATTTTTTTGTATCCATTCCCAGCTAATCTCATCTTTATTAGCTGCAATAGCAAGGTCATTGAAGTCTTTATACTTCCTACCTAACGTTTCAGGCCATATAAACACGGTCTCTCCTTGGTTAAGTAAAGCCTCTGACTTTATCATGGATGCTCTATCACCCCACTGAGAATCGAGTATCCACACCTTATCATACCATTTAAGAGTACCATTTAACTGCTCTTCTTGCCTCTTAGTAAATGATCTTCCTCGTTCAGTAATACCAGCAACAGCTACTGAGTTACGTACAAAGAATGCATCAATAGGACCTTCGAAGATATACACCTTATCATGATCACTAGATACTTTATCAATGTTAAATAAGGTCTTCTCAGCTCCTACTTTACCAAGATACTTAGGCTTAGTTCTTAAGTCTGATGTCTTTACTGTTCTCGTCTGGTAGAACTCTATCTCCCCTCTTTCATTAACAAAAGGTATAACGATTCTATTCTTATGAACCATATCCTTAAGGGATACATAAAGGTTATCTGGTCTATTGACAGCTGTATCTAACCTTCTAGACTTTATGATATGCTTACAAGCTCTAATAATGTGATTATCTTTATAAAACTCAAGCTGATGTTCATCACTGAAGTTAATACTATCTTCTGGCAAAGTAGATACTTGTACCTTCTCTCTAACCTCTTCTACCTTCCCAATATCTACAGATACATCATAATCTTTTACTTCGTTGATTATGTCTTGATTAGTACAACCACTTACTTCAATGATCCACTTCCACGGCTTACTTGACCAACCACAATTGTGGCAGTAGATGTTATCGTTTTCAGGTATGTAGTAACACCTCTTCTTCTTTAGTGATTCACGACACACAGGACAAGAGCACTGATACACATTATTGAACCTATTGTGTATAGGGCTCCTGCCGAATTCGTAGAACTTAGCTACGACATACTCTTGCGGAAGTGAGATCACGACTTATTATAACTAACCGAACATAGAAAGCAACTTGTTGCTCATAATGAAGAGTGTATGCCATGCTTCCTTCTTCTTAAGAATATTCTCCATCTTATACTCTTCGCAAAGACAGACAAACTCTGACCAACGAGCTTCGATATCTACATCGAGCTGCTCTTGATAGTAGTTAGCTTCTGATTCGTGAGACATAACCTCATTAAGGTCAAACACTTTCATGTTCTTCTCGAAGATAGCTTCTTGCTCTTCGTTAAGCTCAAGCTCACCATCAAGCCACTTACGTACTTTAGCCTTACCAAAGCGAGGAATACCAGGAACGTTATCTGACTTATCACCTAAGAGGCACTTAGCACGAAGCCATTCGTTCTTAGTATAGTCAGTATCTTCTTTGAAGGTATCTAAAGTAAACTCACGCTTACGAATAGCATCGTAAAGTACAGTCTTGTCATCTACAAGCTGAAGGAAGTCACGATCTACTGATACAATAACCTTCTCACCTTCGAATGTCTTACAAATATAAGCTACAATATCATCTGCTTCTCTCTCACGAGGAAAGATAGAAGGAATACCTAAACAAGAAAGCATTTCCTTGATCTGCTCGTTCTGATGATGAGGAGTACTATCCTTACTACGAGTACCCTTATAACCATCTAACTGCTCCTTACGAATATTAGGCTGATAGTCTTCCTTCTCATCCCATACACAAATGGTCTTAGTAGGCTTAAACTTATTAGCGTAAGAGTAAATAGCATTCAAGGTAAAGTATACATGCATATTAGCAATCAACTCAGTATCTTCTATACCTTGTCTTTTACCTTGATTCTTGGCAGTCCACCATGTTCGGTGGATAAGGTTATTGCCATCAATTATTAGAGTTTTCATTAGCGTTATATTGTGCAGAGCAGACCTTAAAGACATCCTTAGGAGTCTCCTCTACATGTTCAATTATATCAGAGTTCCTTCCGATAGTCCACTTATCTGTAGGAACTTTGACATTTTTCATGTCTGGTACTGATAAGCAACCAATCTCTTTATCAGTTACTTCACATACAATAAACATCTGACCTACATAGTCACCATGATGTACTGCGTAACAATCTCTTCTTTTAGTGGAATTTTGATCCATTGTCTCCATATGTACCTCCTAAATTACCTGCAACAAATAATCTCATTGCTAAGGTATCTAATGCATCTAATTGCATATCGGAATTGGCACCTTTTATTAATATTGTTTTACCGTCAATATCATAACCGAAGATGTAGAATGTATCTAGATACTCAGCTACGATACTCTTTAATTTCTCTCGTAGTTGTTTCTCGTTCTTAAAGCCTTTAAGATCTTCAGCATGCAAGTTTAGAGCGCTATTGATTAGATCATCAATATCGTTATTTTGCTCCTCCGGCTTCTCGTCCATTCTTATTATACTTATTCAAGAACTCTGAATCTTCAACTTGTAGTACCTGATGATCAATTAATCTTTGTACTACAACATCAATAGAGCTCGTCTTAAGGACGTAACCTCGAGGAAATCTCTGGTTACCATCCTCAAAACTAAACAAGTATTCATCTTTGAATGGTCTATTCTCAAAGCAAGTAATGTATACTGAAGCACCTCCTGGGTCAACAAGTACCGTCCACTTACGAGAATCGTGATCGCCGTACTTATCAAACATCCTAAAGGTCACGTACTTATGATCTTTAAGACGCTTGATGAAGTAACCAGCTGTCTTTAGTTTGTTCTTTTGGTTGTTAGATAGCATCTTACTGGGTAAGTGATGAAACAATATACTTAAGCTTAATCTCTTCTGCTTCTTGCTCAAATACAACTACACCGTACTCTTTATTAACCCTAACAGTAAACGAACCACTAATATTATTAAGTAGACGAATATTATCGAAGTTAACTGGAATAGGATCAAGTTCTACCTTAACCAAGCCAATGCACATAGTAAAGTTATCAGTATTATGACGAGCCCTATCAGTAAGCTCAGCCATAAGTCTAAATCCTTCACCACCTTTATTCTCTTCAGTATAAAAGTAAAGCTTATTAGTCTCAGAAGCAAATACAGAACCCTTGAAGATCTGATTGAGAATATTACTATCAATGACAAAGCCCATATCGAACTCAAATGCATTAATCTTCTCAACATTAAGGCCTGGCTTACTCAAGAAACCCTCGTCAAATAGATGGTACTTAAACTTAACACCATTGCCCTTATACTCTAAGTTATTTGAGTTAACCTTAAGGTCAATCTCATCATCAAAGCCTACTGTCTTGAGGACATTAGTTAACTTCTTTACATCTGGAATATTCAGAGTAGAAGAGAAGTCAGTACCAGCAGCATATTCTGCATGGAGGATAAGAGTATTGTCAGTAGAAGCAACAAGACTAGAAGTCTTATCACTATCTAACTGAACAATAGCACTCTCACTTATCTTTGATAAAGAGTCTAAAAAAGCTACGAACTTTTCAGGCGACTTTAGACTTAGCTTTCTTTCTTGTTGGTTTGACATTTGTACTCTCTAATTGTAGCTTAATATCTTTCAATAGCAAGTTGCTTTCTTTAACAGCAGCAAGCAACTGATCCATCTGGCTTGGCTCACTAAAGTCCAAACCAAGTTGCTCTTCTACAACTGGAGCAGGAGCTACTGGTGCAGGTGCTACAGGAGCAGCAGCTTGAAGTTCTAACTGAGCTTGCTCAGGTGTAACAGGAGCAGGAGCTACAGGAGCTGGAGCAGCTTGAGGTTGTGGAGCAGGAGCTTGAGGTGCTGGAGCTGGCTGAGGTGGTTGTTGACTGGATGCAACAGTAGGTGTTGCCACCAACTGCTCAACCATATTCTTCATCTCATTAGACTTAGCTTGAAGCTGTGCTGATGCACCAACGATCATATCGTCTTGCTTCTTCATCTGCCCATAAGTCTGACCCATAAGCTGCATTACCGCAGCCTTGGCTTCGGGTGTCATTGGATCACTCATAACTCTTAGAGGTCGGCAAGAAGGTCATCGATGTCATCTTCAACAGAGGAAGTAGTCTCTGCTGGAGCCGGTGCTGGAGCTGGAGCTGCTTCTGCTGGAGCGGACCAAGGAGGTGTATCACCAGCGGCAGGAGTCTCAACAGTAGGCTCATCAGCCTTACAATGGAAGTGCTCATTAAGCATAGTAACAAGCTCGTCATTACTCTTAACAGGGAAGGTCTCCTTGAGAGTGTGAGTTTGACTATAGATATCCTTCTGCTGATCTTCAGAAAGATTCAACTTACCAGCAGCAGTAAAGCGAGAGGAAACATAGGTAGGATAGTCGCCTTGCTGCTCACACTTAATCTTGAAGTTAACACCTTCTTCACCGAGGTCAAAGATCTTAGCACCGAACTCAGCGGCGTCTTCACCTTCGATAGCTTCAGTAATGATCTTGTGAAGCTGCTTACCATAGCGAAGCATCTTGACTTTACCATTGTTATCAGGGTTAGTAGGATCGTCTACAACATAGACGTTAACAAGCCACTTCTCGGAACGACGGAGTTGAGAAGCTTTCTCTTTCTCAGCATCAGAACCCATACGGCTAAGCTTGAAGCGCTCCTCGTTAATAGGGCAACGCTCACCAAAGGTCTGAGGACTAAGAGCTTGGACATACTGACCGGTAGCAAAGCTATTCCAACCCATATTGTAGTAGTGGAAGAAGGTATCTGCTGGAGACTTACCATCTGGAAGCAAGCGAACGGTATAGGTATTACCTGGCTTGGTTTGCATGATTTCGGAGAACTTACTCTTACCGGACTCATTGCTGGAGGCTAAAGCACCTTTGATGCTTTCGAACATACTCATATTAAATGCACTCATATTACTTTTGTTTTTCTGTTATTATTTTAGTTACTTTGTCTTTTGTTTCTCTGGCCTTTGATTTAAGTATCTTAGAGCCAAGATATTTTGTGCGCGTAAGCGCGAAAAGGGATTTAAAGTCCTTGACGATGAAGTCCAATACGTCTCGTTCGACGGTCTTAATGATGGGTTCAACTTCAAGGGCATGTAATGTATAAAAGTTTAGCCTATGTTCTTGTAAATGCAACAGGCAAGTAGGCATATTGTTAGTAAAATGTTTTTGGTACTCTTCAAGTGTAAGAGAGTTCCTTATACAGAACTTGGCTACATACCTGAAGCCATCTTTCATTACCTCAATATTGTCATCACTATCAGGATTTGAGACTTCCTTCTCTTTCATGTAGATGGAATAGCATTTAAGTGCCTTCCTACTATTAAAGAACTTAAGGTCAAACCATTCATCCTTATTATACACACTGAATGGAGCAGCAAACCAATCTCTATAGTTAATATGGTTATGCTTAACAAAGAAGGCAGATAGCTTCTTAAGAGCTACAAAGTCAGCATCTTTCAACTTACTAAAGTCTTTTCTGAAGCGAGTAGGCTTACCCTGAGCAGTTCGGGTAGCATACAGATAGCTATTGTAGATATCTTTTTCTCTTTCAGTTACCATTCACAATGATTATAACTGATTCTAAAGTGAAATCAACTCTTTAGTGCACCCTTATTCTGATTGAGGTACTTAGTAATGTACTTTGACTCTGCAATCTGTGGTTCAAACTCAATAAACAACTTCACCAACTCAAAGTCATTGTCTACAGTTAAGAGAGTCTTGAGCATATTACGAAGCTTCTCTTCTTTTAGTACCAATACGAAAATGTTTTGTAAGGAGAGTCTCTTACCTTTAATCTGACAACAAAATGTGCAAAAGCATAACATCAAATGCTCAAGCTCTCTTTTGGTAATATCGCCTGAAGGTAGGGGTACGTTGGGTTGTTTCATTATTGAATTGGGGTAAGGGTTTTAGTCCAGTTAGCAAACGTTTCTGTTAGTTTACCTCCTGCTAAGTTATGTGCACCACCACCTTCGCATAGCTTCTCTGCCAACTTACCTAAGTTAAGTTGTACACCTCTCTGCTTTCTAAAGGATACAACTTTAGCTTCAAGGTTAACCATAATGGCTACATCAGCATCGTACTTATCAAGCATGTAGTTTGCTACTTCATTAACTTGTTTAGTCACAAATGTAGATACAACCTTATAGTCTTTGATCATACCAGCAAATTTTGGATTCTCTAACTGCTCAACAAAGGCTTTAAAGTGAAGCTTAATAGCTCCTCGTTCATGTGCAGTAAAGTCTCTTAAACCATCCTTGAATGACTCAATAAACTTCTCTGCTTTAGGTTTGTTATAACCATAATAGATAGCATTTAGTTTGGCTGGTTCCATCTCACGTGGAAAGTCAAATGACCAGCTATCATATTGATCAATTAGATCTACTAATGCTTCCTTTTCAGGTGTTACATTAATCTTTGACTTAAACTTATCAAAAATCAATTGTGTGCAAGAAGAGTAAGGTGTTACAACAGCTTTAGCTTTAGTATACTGCTCAACAAACTTGGCATGTGTTTCGTGATGATCAACTACTACAACATTGCTGCGGTTAATTGCAATGGCTTGCTCTTCATTAAGGGATAAGTCACATACAAAGATCTTGTCGAAGTGATCAAGAGTGTTCCAACGATTTTTAAACTCATTAAGGATACGATACTCGGACGTTTCAACAATAATTACTTCATGACCAGCAAAGACCTCTTTTAAGAGTAAGGCTGAGCCTGCTCCATCAAGGTCTGAATCAGTAAAGATAAGTATGTGCACGTATATACTTAATACCTCTCAGGGATAAATCAACTCTGGGCAAATGCTGCAAGGGATGATAAAGTATTATCATCTTCTAGATCATCTACATCATCAGCTTGCTCAATAGACAAAGTAGAGTAGTCAATTCTCATAGCTTGAGTCATACCTCGAGGACCATAACGGTTCTTCATCATACCCAATCTAATAATACCTAAGTCTCTATCTTCATCATTCTGGAAGATCGACATAATAACATCAGCAGTAGCAGCCAAGCCAATCGATTCAGAGATAGTAGCTAGATCAGGATTATCTTGATCGAAGCCAGCTCGGTTCAACTGAGTAGCACTAATAATAGGGCAGTTAAACACGTAACTAATGGCTCTTACCTGTTCAGTAACATTCTTAATACGCTCATAGGAATTATTACCAATAGGGCTATGAATGAGGTTAAGGTAGTCAATAACAATCGCATCTAAGTGAATACCTTGATCGGTAAACTTCTTAGCAAAAGCTTTAATAGTATTAGGAGTAATAGTCGAAGGAGGAAATTCTTTGATATAGACATTACCATCACCTTCAGTCATAGCAGCTCTCAATGAAGGTCCATTAACAGCCATCTCCTTCATAGGAATCTTAGATACATGAGTACAAATACGACGAGCATAAAGTAACTCGGACATCTCAAGAGTAATTAGCAGGACATTCTTACCTTGCTCTGCAATATTAGCAGCAACGTTACCTAAGAAGATAGACTTACCAATATTAGTCTCACCTGCGAAGACATATAGTGACTTACCATCTTTAAGAAAGCCACCATCAAGAGAGTCATCAAGCCATTCCCAGTTAGAAGGGATCTTATCTTCTACTGTAGTAAGATCTTCAATAATAGTATCAATGTTATCTTTAACACTAAGACCTAAGTCAGTAACAAGACTAATATTACAACTCTTCTCAAACTTATCTAGGATAACAGAAGTATCAACCTCACCAGCTGAGATAGCCTCAGCAGATTCCATCATAGTACAGTATACAGCCTTCTCCTTAAGGAACTGCTCAGTATTCTGCAGTAACTCATCCTTATCAATACCCTTATCAATATCAGCAAAGCTACCTACTAACCTTCTAAAGGTCTCCTTGAGCTGATCAGTAACTAAGTACTGCTTAATCTCAGTCGTAGTAGGAAGTTTGTTACGAGTCTCATTGAACTCTTTGATGATAGTAAAGATGTCAGATATATCTTTACTCTTGAAGAACTCCGGCTGAACATTATCAGCAATGGTACTAAGATAACCGCTATCAGTTAGCGCGTTATACATAAGTACGTTTTCGAAGTAATCTAAATCAAGCTTAGCCATCGTAATCAGTATAATAGATTAGTTTTAATAATCAACTAGATCTTTACAGTCTTACCAACGTACTTTTTGTACTTCTTAAGGAACCACTTCTGACCATTTGTCCAGTCTTCAGTAAATTCTCTAAGGCCAGGTGAAGCATGAGTGATGTATGCATCAATCACACCACATTTGAACCCCTTTAGTGAGGCATCAAGGGTATAAGCAAGGTCGTAGAAGTGGAAACCAGCAGGACATGACTCATCAAATCGAATCTTCTTAAAGACCTTCCTCGAGATGGCCAAGAATACACCATCCATAATAAGAGCTTGGTGTGGGTAAGGACCAAATGCTGTCATTGACTTCTTACCTTTGTTCAAATGAGCTACTGCACCATGTAGATTACCTCCTTGGAAGCCTCCACCCATAAGATGCCATAGAGCTGGTTCTTGAATCTTAATTTGTGAAGCTCCTGCTACACCTAAGACATCATATGTCTCAAAATGCTTCTTTAGCTTCTCATAATCAAAGTTCTCAAGTACAATATCATCATGACATAGAACAATATGATCAATGTTCTCCTTAATGGCAAAGTCAATCGCCTTGTTGTATACAGATTGAAGGGAGTCAGTGTTGTGTTCTTTGAAGAAGACTTCAAGATCTCCTTTTGTGTGGTGTAGAAGGGTATCTTCACGCTTACCCTTTGTAGCAGCACATATAAATAGATTGTTGTTCATTATAGGAATAGGAAAGGTGATTCATGCTTAAACTCACCTACTTTATTAAAGCGAAGAGTCTTTTTATTAAGGCGTCTAATCTCACCTTCCTTTAGTTCTTTGTAATTCTTACCAGGTAATGTAGAGTAGCAGCCTTTATCATTGTAGTGTAAGATGGATCCAACACGAGCGATGTATAGTTCATTGGTATCACAATCAACAATGGATACAGCAAATGAGCCTTGACACTCTTCTAGTGCTTTACGAATATAGGTAACTGGATTAGTTCCTTTTGTTCTATCGTCCTCCATAAACTTCTGAATCAAGTTCACGATTAAGGAACTATCAACAGGATTTTCTAGGTATGGAAGAAATCTATTACGAATAGCAGCCTCATTAGTCAATACACCATTATGGAATACCATAAATGACATTGTATCGAATGGATGTGATGTTTCATAAGCCCAATCACGCATTGCTGAAGTTGGAGCTTGTACATGACCGCAGTTGTAGTTAGATTGTTTAGAGCCTTTAACATTATCCCAATCAATCTCACCTTCTTTCTTCATGACAAATTGATCATCATAAGTAAGTTGGACGAAACTACTTGCAAACGTACCCCTACTCTGGTTAGCGGTATATAACACCTCTAACATAGACTTATCGGGAGCTCCAAAGATAGCACACATACAATATAATTTAATCTATTTCTAGAGCTTTGCAAGCTTAATGTTTTGTTCCTTACGATACTTAGCGGTGAGTTCCTTACTCTCCTCTTCACGACCATAATAGAGACGAAACTCTTTAGGAATGCGCCAGAAGAAGTCCATAGCACCAGTCTCTTCATGGAAGGCGAAGGTATAGTGAGGGTACATGATACCATCAACTTCGATCCACTTCTTACGCTTCTTTTTAGTCTTCTCAATACCAACCTTAGCAAGAGTATTCTTACCCAAGCCTTTTACCTTGAATAGATCATCACTACTGCGGAAGGGGCGCATGCCAACAATATTTTTAGCAGTATTCTTACCTACGCCAGGTAAAGCACGTAACTCCTTATCGTTCATCTTATTGAAGTCTCTAAAGGATAGCTTCAAATCACCAGTTTCTTCAGCTTTCTCAACTACTTTCTTAGTAGTCTTCTTAGAAGTCTTCTTAGAAGTCTTCTTAACTACCTTCCTCGCAGTCTTCTTAACTACCTTTTTAGGAGTCTTTTTTGCAGGTTGTTTCTTTGCCATACCTTATTATAGGATAGTTCCTTTTAATTTGCAACTTTTTAAGGTAATCCATAAGCTATGGTATAAATAATGGTATGAGTTCCTTCACCGACCTATTCAAAAGGGTACAAGTTCTTAGCGAAGCAAAAGTTTCTCCAGTAGGAAAACAAGCGCCGGTTTTTGCTAATGTACCTAAGCAGATGAAAGCCGCTGGTATGGCGTCTTCTTCACGTGATGCAATGATTTTCATCACTCAAGTTTTATCTCGTCTTGATATCATTACTCCAGAAGTATATGAGATGACAGTTAAGGGTCAACATAGGGAACGTATGGAAAAGCTCATGACAATCTTGAAATCCAAGGAAGACGAGATCAATGCTAAGTCGGACGAGATTGCTGAGTACATTAATCAGAATTTAGATAACTATACATCCGGTGCTGGTGTAGATCGTGGTCGTACTGAAAAGTATAAAGAAGTAGCCAAGGCTATGTCACAGGAAGTTCAGAACATTAAGGCCGGTAAGGAAGCTGATGATGCTCTTCGTGATATTGTTAAGACAGCTGATAAAGATACAGTTGAGACTCTCGAGTTTAGTGCTGAAGATACTACAACCATTATTGAGATTAATACCGGTAACGTAGCTAATGTTGAGAAAGTAAAAGCTGCTGTTGAGGAATTTGCTAATGAGTTGGGTGTTGAAGTAACTGGTAATACAGTTGAGTTCTCCGTCGATGAGGGTTCACAAATCGATCAGATGGTTAAGAAGAATGGTGTTGCTGAAACAGAAGCTTTCTTTACAAGAGCATTTGAAGGTGATTATCCAATCAGTGTTTCTATTATTCCACCTGCAGGTGCTGAAGAGAAGGAAAAGGTAAAAGCTGTAACAGATGCTATTTCAAGTAAGCCAGAAGGAATCGAAGGTCGTGAGCATATTGCAAGTGTTGGTGCTGCAGCAGATAGGTTTTTGAAGAAGCGTGGTTTAGAAGATGCTGAAGATGCTGAAGGTAAGTATGATGACAACGATGGTGAAGAAGAGCGTTGTGATTATGTTCCTTGTGAGGATGGTGAGCTTGGCTGTAAGTGTGGTGAGTGTCCAGATTGCACTCCTAAAGAAGATGCTGAAGTTACTCAACTTGATCCTCGTGTTATGGAGACAATTGATGTAATGATTGGTGCTGCCTTGGAAATGGAAGATACTGAATACCCTGAGGTTAAGGGTATGGTCGAGGCTGGAATTGGTCGTGAGCTTACTGATGAAGAGCGTGCATACCTTATGGATGAGCTTGGTGTTGAGCCAGACGATTTTGAAGACGAAGAGGAAGTTGTTTCTGAAAGTAAGTATACTACTGCTGACTACCTTACAGACATTTACGCTGACGTTAAGCCAATCGTAGAAACACTTGAAGAGTCAGTAACCGTTAATGAAAATGGTCAAACAACTCACACACAACAATATCTCGTTGAGAAGCGTGAAGAAGCAATTGAACAGGTTTATACAAACCAATATCTTACAGAACAGAAAGCATCGGACTCATTGCTTGTTCCTAAAGAAGAAAAACGTCAAT
>Ga0208792_1000054_pt1 | contig 48227 bp, 61 predicted proteins | sample 14_taG_FD_184087 | JGI IMG/M metagenome (GOLD analysis project Ga0208792, IMG submission 184087) | Marine viral communities from the Subarctic Pacific Ocean - 14_ETSP_OMZ_AT15311 metaG (SPAdes) (version 2) | ecosystem: Environmental > Aquatic > Marine > Oceanic | place: Pacific Ocean | collected...
CATACTATTTCTTTTTCTTTTTTAATAATTTTTTATAGTTAATAAGTTTTTTAGCTTTCTTAACGTCTTTAGCTGTAGAAGAAACTGTTTTAGCAGCTCCTTTATAGTCAAGGTTTTTTATGTTTTTTGCAAGCTTAATAGCTCCACCAACTATTTTACCAGTTTTAGAATTAGCTACTTTTTTACCAAACTCTACACCTTTATCAACTCCTCTTCTTGCTTTTGTCTTTCCTGTAGAGTTTAATCCTGCTATATTTTTTCTAAGTCTTGAAGTTTTTTTAAGACTACATTTTTTGCCTTTGCCTTTTGCTGCGGCGGCACATTTAGCTAATTTCTTTTTTTGAATAGCTAAAGATTTTTTAGCCAACATAGTCATTTTTGGCGCTGATTTTTTTGCAGCAGTTTTATTTTTACGACCTCCAGGGCCAGCTCCCATTCCCATATTATATACTTTTAAATATTTGTTTTATCTTTACAAATATAAGAATTTAATTCAATGAAATTTAAAGGGGTATATCCAAGAAAAAACACTACCAGAAAGCCGCCTGATCATGATTTTCTAAAATACTGGAGAGTTATAAGGTACTGGGTGAAAGCAAAATACAAGTTAGGAACACCTGAATTAGAAATGTTACTATTTTTATACAGCGAACAAATATTTAATAAAAGTCAATTCAAAGAATACGAAGAACTTATGTATTGGGATGTAAATCGTTTCAATAAATTATTAAAGGATGAGTGGATACACGTTTGGAGAAAGCGAAGTGGTAATGAAACGACTCTATATGAATTGACATACAAAGCTAAACGCGTTATCAATACCATATACAAAAAACTTAACGGAGAGGAAATATCAGAATCTCCAGTTTCAAATCCTTTATTTAAAAATGATATTACTTATATGGATAAAGTGTATAGGAATATGATAAAAGAATTAAACAAAGAAATTAAAGAACAATAACAACATCGCGTTCTTGAATGATAGTATATGTTTCATCGTTTATCATCATGGTGTGACCAGAATTTTTATCGTAATATATTAAATCTGAGGCCTTTATAACAGTAACATCCGTCCCTGGCTTTACTACAGATCCTTTTTTATATCTAAACTCATCCACATCCGTTTGAGATAACAATAAACCAGAAGAAGTTTTAACCTCTTCTGTGATTGTTTTTATAATAATATACTTTCCAACTGGTTTCATTGTATTGTTTTTTAATTTACTGTAGTTCATCCACAACCATTCCTTATTGATCATCTACTTTTCTTGCGTGAGTAATTATAGCGTTAGTGCTAAGTATTGTTGTAGCTACACTTACCGCATTTAATAAAGCTAAACGAGTTACTTTTAAAGGATCAATGACTCCCATTTTAAACATATCTCCATACTTTTCGTTTTTAACATCATAACCATGGTCTTTTGGCAAGGCCCATGATTTAGAAAGAATTGCAGAAGCACCTTCATCATTAATACCTGCATTATCTAATATTTGATAAAAAGGCTTGCACATTGCGTGTCCTAAAATAACATCTGCAACATCTTTGTCATCAAACTCATCTTCAGGCTTTTCCTTAAACCTCTGAACCTCAAGGTGTTCCCCAATAGCAAATAAAGAAGAACCTCCTCCCTTTACAATTCCTTCCTCTAAAGCACTACGAACAGCACATACAGCATCTTCTACCCTGTCATATTTTTCTTTTTGCTCTACATCAGAATTACCTCCAACATAAATAGCTCCAATAGAACCTGATAAACTTGCGATACGCTCATTGATAAACTCTCTATCTGAAACTATATCTGTATTTTTTTGCTGTTCTTTTAATTCTTTAATTCTATTTTGTATCTCTTCAGTTAACTGATCACTTTTTATTATAACAGTTTGATTTTTACCAGATATAATTTTATCAGCATGACCTAAGTCATCCATTGTAATCATATTTAAATTATCACCTGTTTTTTCTGAAAAGTATTTTGCCCCAACAGACAACGCGATGTCTTGCATAAGCTCGTGTTGTTTATATCCAAAGTTTGGAGGTATAATATTACATAGCTTAAGTCCGTTACGCACCACGTTTGCTGCCAGGGTATTCACAACATTAGGCGAGCAAGCCCCAATGATGAGAAGTTTCTTGTTTTGTTGTATTACTGGTTTTAATATATTTTCTATTTGAAGTATATTACTTATCTCTTGATCACAAACTAAAACTAAAGCATCCTCTAATACTGCTTCGTCATTTTTTTGATTAGTGATAAATAAATTAGAAGTATAACCTCTATCAACTTTTATTCCGTTTGTAACTGTTGCATAAGTCTCATGGTTTTGAGAACTCTCAACTGTAACTATTCCATTGACTCCAACTTTTTTATAAGCCTCTGAAATAATCTTACCTAACTCTGGATCATTGTTTGAAGAAATAGTAGCAACATCTTTTAATGTTGAAGAAGTAACTTTGCGACTCTGTTTTTTTAATTTAGAAACAACATTGTCAGCAGTCTTTTTTATATTCCGAACAACATCAGTTACATTATGTTCTGGTTGTAAAAACTTTTCACCAGCCTTTACCAAAGCTTCAGTCAAAACAATTGCAGTAGTAGTTCCATCACCAGCAGAATTAGCAGTTCTTCGAGCCGCATCTTTCATCATAGTAATAGCCAAGTTCTCTACAGGATCTATTAATGATATAGATTCCGCAACAGTAACTCCATCTTTTGTAATTGTAATTCCTTGCGTGTGATTAGAAGATTCTATTAAAACAGTTTTTCCGCGTGGGCCTAAAGTGCTTTTTACAGCTTTAGATATTTTTGTTATTCCGCTAATTAATTTGTTTCTTCCGACTTGATCGAACTCAAGATCCTTTGGTATGTAGTTGCTCATTGTATTTAATTTAATTTAAACAAATGTACAAAATATATTTTAAATAGACAATGACGAATGTCAAACAATATTGCTCCTACTTACTTATATATATATTACTACTACTACTACTATTTTTTTATTATTATTATAGTATTTTTTTCGACATTTTCGACATTTAATAAAAATAGTAATATAAAGTATTGAAAAAGAGATAGTTAGTTAATGCCGATTTTTTTTTAATACAACATTGTTGTGTCGATTATTATACATATTATACAAAAAAAGAGAACCTATTAAGATTCTCCTTCAAAATAAAAATTAGTGAGTGAACTAAAATCTTAATTGTCTGAAATGTTTTTTGTTATCAGCAAGCTCTATAGCTTCAGATATTTGGTTAACCTTGCGGTCATTTTTTACAGCTCTTTTTATAGAAGCTGCTTTTTGAATACCAGTCATTGAATCTGGTCTATCGTTTATTAACCTTCCATCTTTCACGTAAAGTCCGTTAACAAAGTCTCTTGGGTTTAAGTTTTTGCTATGCATGATATTATTCTTTTAGTTAAAAAACAAATATACTAAAAAAATTTTTTTTTATTCAGACATATAGAACTTGAGGGTAATACATACACATACGTTGACGATCCCCAAAAGGAAAACGATTTTTTTTAAAAAAGTCAAATCAAATGCTAAAATATTTTTTCCAATGTTTTGGCGTTTTGCTACGAGCAACAGCACAGCACCAGGAACACGCGCCGAGGCCGTACCGCCTCGCCACGTTTCGCCCTTCCGCGGTTACTCCTGGCACGCTCTCCACCGCTCGCGCGCTCCATTGCTCCAGGAAAGAGAAGATCCCTTTGTTAAACTTTTAATATTAGATCTTTTTTACACTTCAAGACATTGAAGGTTATACCTCCGCGAACGCTTAAAATATTAAATGTTTCTTATTTATATTGATTATAAATTACGTTTATAACTTGCACATTATCAGCACGTTACACGCTCAAGATATTTGTAACAAGTATATAATTTAAAAAAACGCTTGTATAACTTAAATATTAAACTATCTTTGAACAAAATATAAACATTAACCCATAAATTAACATTATGCATTCAATACAAGTAAAAGTAAAAAGCGAAGTTTTAAGACAGTTAAACAATATTAAAATAGACGCGCAAGAGGTTAAAAATTTAGTTGATTTCGGAAACCCAACAGAAAAAGCAATAACTGAAGATTTTACCGCGGAAAAATTAGAAGCGAACGGAGTTTTTGACCTTGTCAGTAATTTAGAAGACGAAATTAAAACCTTAAAAATGCTTTTAAACTTATTAAAATAATATAAACCAGGGCGCAGAAATGCGCCCACAATTAAAAAACTATGTTACGCACAAACTCAAAAAAATATCTTTCAAATATTCAAAATTATTTGCTTGATGCAATCAATACAGACGACCACACAACAGAAGCAACAACACACGCGGAAAAATTGGCCTTTGTTATGTCTTGTTATGAATCAGAATTTAACCACAGATTCAACCAGGCACGACACCCAAACGAACAAACGCGGTTTGCTCATTGGCTTGCTGGCCTTCCTTCGGTTTTAAATATTCCATTTTATAACGATGATATTGTAAAACTTGCAAAACGCCTCCAGGAAGTTGACACCTACCCAAACGAAAAAAACACCACAAAACGAATAGTTGAAAACTATTTCAATTTTATGGCGTACCACATTTTAAAACTAAATGCAAAACTTAATAAATAGATCTAAACCAGGGAGCGGAAACGCTCCCACAAATTTAATTTTATGACCACATTTGAAACACTTACAGAAGACCAAAGAAGCGCAATTTTAGAGGCTAAAAATTTGGTAACGATTGAAGACCTCAGCGCCTTAAGTTATGGCGAAGATTTAGAGCTAACAAATAAAGTTTGTTTATCTCATTACTGCGAAGATGATATTATAGTTTTAAACCTTTCCGAAGAATGGGAAGAAGTATTTCAAATACTTTTTAATACAGATACCGAAGAAATAATTTTTGAATCAATATAATTATAAACCAGGGAGCGGAAACGCTCCCACAATACCGCAAAAAAATGACTATCACAATGACAAGAACAAAGCAAGAAAAAAACCCAAGTACAAAAACCACGTTTTTACCTGGTGTTACATTTGTTGAAGAAATCACAGAGCGCGAATATAATTTAATAACTAAAGATGAAACGCTTAAGGCCTTCAGAAGAGCAGGAGGCAAAGAACACGCGGAGCGCTCGTATACTTGTAGAGGCTACAACGTAGTAAAGTTAACAAGCACAAGCCCAACAAACCAAACAAGAATAATAAGAGAATTTAAATTTCAATAGATATGAAAAAAATAATCACAATAGTAATTTGTTTAATATTTGCAACGCCAACGCTTACAAGTTGTAGCGCCTCCAGGCAATGTAAAACGTCAAAGTATAAAAAGAAAATGTATACTAAAAAATGTTGGAATGCAAAACGCCAAAAATATACAAGATGCCGAAGATAAAAACAGAGATAACGGAGTTAATAAAATTCCGCAATCAATACGAAAACGCGACAACAGAAGCGCGATTTATTGAGGCCGAAGAGTATTTATGTAAGGTACACGATAAATTTGGAACAATAGAAGTTTCAGCGATTAGAAATTTAATTAAGTAGTATAAACCAGGGAGCGGAAACGCTCCCATAATACCAAAGTTATGAAGTATACAAATCAATTTATTAAAATAGGTAACAAACAAGTAAAGCAAATAAATAAAACAGAGGCTAAAAAAGTATATGATAAAGGCCATGATCTTTATTTAAACGCTTGCAATATGATGTTAAATAATTCCTGGACAAGCCCAATGTTATTAAATAACGGATCTTCTGAAAAGTTTGAAACAATGGTAAACGAGTACGAGTATTATAATTGTTGCAGTGAACGAGGAAAGTACGCAAATTATTTTATTAATGTAAATAAATAAGTTATGGAGTATAAGTCTAACATTATCAAAATAGGTAATAAAGAATTAATGACAAGTGGTAACAGAGAGGTTATGAATATAGAAACAATAACAAACGATGACACGCGAGATGTCTCAATTAGAATTGTAGATTTTTTAATAAATAATGAATTTATAAAGTATAAAGAAGGAAATTATCCCTTCGAGATACAAGACGAAATACACGAAGAAATAAATAATTTAATAAACATAAGTGAACAAAACGAACAAGTAATAATCGAAAGTAAAATAAATAAGTTATGAGAGCATATAAACGAAGAGTAAAATACACGCAAGAGTATATTAACAAATCAGATCTAAAGGAAATAAATAAAATTATAATGGATCAAAATTGGAGTAGGCCTTTTTTATTAAGAATGTGTTTTGATAGAGCGCTTGAATTAGGATACAAGGGAACATTTCCAGTAACTAAATGGGATACCGATGAAGTTTAAATTAAGAGCGACAAGCAACGTAAAAGCGTTTTACCTGGCCAAATATTCAACAGATGAATTAGGCCAGGAAATCGATAGCAATATAAATTTCAAAATGGTTTTTGAATGCCTTGACAACTATCAAGAAATATACGACTTAATAGGCGTTTGCGATAGCCTGGTTAGGGAAAGAATTTTCGAAGCGCTTGCCGAAATAATGAATGTAGAATATGACTACATATATCACCAATGGTTAGGTAATTCAAATTAAAGAAAGTTTAAAAAACTTGCACAAGATGTTTATAATAACTATATTGCAGAAAATTAATCTAATTAAATATAAAAAAAATGAGAGTAATTAAAACAAAAGTTTATCAGATACACGAACACCCAGGCAAAGAACTATGCTTTAAATGGATCAGAGAAAATTTTCACGACTTGAATGAATTTTCAGTGTACGAGTTAGTTGATAGTATAAAAAAATTAAGCCAGGAAATAGGCGGAAGAAACGATTATTCAATCAGCCAAAGCCCATGCCGAGGCGAGTACATAAAGTTTAGTGAGTACGATCAATTGGCCTTGGATAGCCTGGAAGCGGATAAGTGTGAATTAACAGGTACATTTTGGGATCAAGAAATAATTGAAGGATTGAAAAACAATTCTCTAAATAATGTATTGAAACAATTACACCAGGAGACTGAATATGTTTATTCTGATGAAGGTTTAACGGATCTTTGTGAGGCTAATGAATATGAATTTACAGAAAACGGATCATTAATATATAATTAAAAGTTATGAGCAAAAACGAAACCATTAAATTTTTAGGCCACAGAATTGAGGCAATGCAAGGAGAGATAAATAAACTTTCCAGGAGTAAAGAAAAGGATACCATTAACATAGAGTATGCTGATATAAGGGAAGACTTAATACAATTCTATGAACTTGATGTTGATAATTGTAGAATGAGTAACCTGGATTGGATCAGAGAGATAGCCTTGTTAATATGTACAAATCATTATAAGTATCAAATATTATCAGAAGTAGAGCAGTATAAAGCAATAAGAAAAAATTTATAATTATGAGCGAGCAAGAACAAGAAAAAATAGTAAGCCTGGAAGCAGATAGGTTATTAAGAAACGCATTAGATAAAAAAGCATTTGCGGAAAAATTGAAAGTAAGAAGCGTAAGGTATTTTAATACTCGAAGAGGCCTTGGATATGAAGCGCAAACAAATCAAATGAATGTTGTTATATGGAATGACGGAAACGGAGGCGGTACGTATATCGCTCCATATTATCCATATACAAAAGATTGTAGCGACATAATGGAAAACGAGGCCTATTTAGAAGGCTTAATTGATCAGTACGAAGGAATAACCCTGGAGGATAAAGAAAGAATAATTGAAGATCACACAGAAAAATTATTATTCCAGGAAAGATTTAACGGAGAGAACAACACAGAACATTTAAAACCATATTAATTAATAAATAAAATCAAATAAAATGAAACTATTAAAAACACAGAAGCACACAGATTATGTAAGATTTGGGTTTACGTTTAACACCACAAATGGAAAAGGTTTAGACTTTGAGACTCATGTAAACGGAGGCCTAACAAACCAGGAATTTGGAGAAGTAAAATTCCTGGACATTGAAGATTTAGATTATGATACAAACTTTACAATGTTTGGAGAAAAAACTCAATACACAAAATTTAGAGACTTTTACAGAGAATTGTATGGACACGCAAAGTTTGATCAATTAATAAAAAGTATTGAAGACAGATGCGAAAAAGAAATATTAGACCATTACGAAAATACATTTGAGTATTTGTCTGTAAAACAATTAAGGGATATTCTATGCCATATAATAGGTTATGATAAAAAGAAAAATACCTGGAAGGCTGATAAAAATATTACCAACAAACCTGGAGACAATGTAAAAATTACAGACGGAGAAGGCGGTATCTATTGGACAAGTAATTGGTATGTGAAAAGAGTAATTAAGCGTTTAGCTGATGCTCAAATTAAAAGCGGTAAAAAATTAGGAGACTTTTTTGATGATCCAAAGCAATTACCTATAAAGCAATTCATAACAAATAATTGCAAATACCAAGGAGTAGAAATACACGATGTTTTAAATTTAATTGAAAGAACTAAAAAATATTAATAATGAAGGTAAAAATACAAGTAAGACGGATCTACCATAAATTTGCTGAAATTGAAACAGATATTGATGAAAATGAATTTGATCATTATCGAATAGACAATGGTAAATACACAAGTATAGATGAATTTATAATTTATAAGGAAGAGGATTGGATAGACGATCTTGAGCATAAAATGAATGAATCAGAATTTGTTCTTGGAAATGGAATAGATGATTTGGAAGGTATGAACGAAGTAGAGTCAGAATCAGAGTATAGGTATGAATGTGAAAAATTAAGAATCGGAGGCCACTTATGAAAACAAAAGGAACATACTCAATAGTTGAAGATAACTATGAATTAGATATAAATTACGAATTTTATTGGAATGACGGAGATAATGAGTACCCTCCTGAAGCTGATTTAGAAATAGAAAATGTAGAATTAAACGGAGTAGATATAACAGACTTTTTTTGGGATTGGGTAAACGATGATCTCAATACCAAGGTATGGGAATACGCTCAAGAAAATAAATATTAATAATTATGGCATACGCGGAAACACAAAAAGACAGAGACTTTAATAAGATAACCGAACTAATGGGAGATTTTATAGAAGCAACAAACGAGATCAACAAAATTAAACCTCAAATATCCTGGTTTAATGACTTTGTAGACTTTGTTCAAGAATATGATAACGGAATTTATAACCAGGCTTGTATATGGGCTGATAAAATGCAAAACAATGGGATATAGTAGTCAAGTAATAATAGGAATACCAAAAACAGAAAAGGTAAGATTGTTTAAACTTCAAAACTCTGAAAGGCGTTTTGTTTTTCCAGATTTATTTTCCCTTTTAAAAGAAACAAAAGACGGAATGATGATATACACAAGTATCTTTGATCTGAAATGGTATAGCCCTTATCCAGATGTAAAAATAATTGAAGATTTTTTATATGATCTCGAAGAGAGAGGCCTGGAGGCTTTTCAAATTTGCATAGGAGAAGACCAGGTTGTTCACTCTGAAATAGGAAGGTATTACGAACACCTGGAAATAAATTTACAAGTAAATATATACGATTAAATTAGTATTTATAATTGTTTTACACTATATTTGTGAACTAAGTTTAACTAAAATTTAATCAAATTATGGACGATACACTACGAATGCTATTTGAGTCATTCAACCCTCAAAACCCACAAGCAAGGAACACCGCTATACACATGGCTATGTGTTCAAACATTATTAATAACATTAATGATGATGAAGAAGATCCTTTGGATACAAGCCAGGAGGTTACTACTATGGAAGATGACGATTATCCTTTAGGTATTTAGTTATGGGAAGAGAAGATAAAAATATGAAACTTGTAGCATGGTCATTCATTGGAGCGATCTCTTGCTTAATTGCTATTCAATTATATAAATTTATAAAATGGTTAATATGAATTATACAGAAACCAGGACAGACGAACTTCAGTGTACCGAAGATAAAACTATTAAAGTAGACACTCCTTCTTATTATGATGGTAAAAATAATTACACCGCAATAGATGTTGTGAATAATTTTGATTTGAATTATAATTTAGGAACTGCTTGTACTTATATTTTAAGAGCATACAGAAAACATAACACGCCTAATGAAGATCTTCAGAAGGCTATAAATCATTTACAATTTGAATTAAATAAAATTAATCAATAATGAAGAAACAAATATTTGATGACTATGCTACTGCGGTAGCAAAAAAGTTTCATCTAACTTTAGATGAAATGTTTACCTCTACAAGACGAGGAGATATAGTAGATGCCAGGCAAATGCTATATTATTTATGTATGGAAAGACCAATAAGAATATCTTACATACAAAGGTTTTTGGAAACCTATGATTTTAAGGTAACCCATTCAACTATAATACATGGATATAATAAAGCAAAAGATCTAATAAGTAATGATACCGATGTTAATGATTTAGTCCAGGAGATATTAAAAGATAATAATGTATAATTTAAACCAAGTTTTTATTCAAGCTAAATCATGTAGTAATAGCATTCAAGAAGATATGCCTTATGGTGAAAGTGTTTTAAGTAAAGGTATAAAGATTCAAAAGTTTAGTGATAGGATTGAAATATTAGATCTAAACAGAAATGGAGATTATTACAAGGTAATTGAAAGTGATCATTATGATTTCTTTTATGAGTATGGTTGGATAATAGGTTGTTTAAAATTAAACATTGAAAATTGCTTATTTAAATTAAAACTAATTGAGTCAAAGATAAAGACAGAGGTAAACACTCGAAAGAACGATAAGCATATACAGAACTTAAAAAATAAAAGAGAAGCCATACTATTAAAGTATGCAAACAAAATAAAAGATTTAAATCTAAAATTAAATACAAATGAGCAAAAATGAAAATTACTTTAAAGAATTGGTTGCAAAAGATGTTTCCAAGCACGTAAAAAAGAAAGGAAATTTTAATTATTTATCCTGGGCAATAGCCTGGAACTATTTAAAACAATCAAACCCAGGAGCGCAACGTATAGTGTATGAGGCGCAAGAAACAGGTTTGAATTGGTTTTCTGACGGAATGACTGGCTATGTAAAAGTAGGTATAATAGTGAATGATATAGAGCATATTGATTATTTACCTATTAAAGATTTTAGGCATAACTCTATTACTGTTGACAAAATAACTTCTATGGACGTTAACACTGCAATTCAAAGAGCAACTGCAAAAGCTATTGCTATGCATGGCCTTGGTTTAAGTCTTTATGCAAATGAAGATACTTTAATAATTCCAGAGATCCAGGAACATAAAAAGACACAGACCACAACAAAACAAAAGACTGAAACTTTAATCACATTAGAGATTGGAGATATGAATTGGGCTAAAGTTTTAACTTACATATCAAAAAATAAAGAATTAGGTTTAGAGAAGATAGTAAAAAATCTTAAGTCTAAGTATAGTATAAAAGCAGTAGTGAAAAAAGAATTAGCTAAATCCTTTAAAAATGACTAAAGCAGACATACTTAAAAACCTGGAAGACGATGCTAAATATTATGGAGATTTTGGTCAGCAATATCTATCAAACTCAGACATAGGAAAGTTATTAAAGAATCCTACTCAGTTTAGAGTAAGTAATGAATTTACAAAGCCAATGCTTGAAGGTAGATATTTCCACACCAAAATATTAGAGCCACATAAAATAGGAGACTTCCAGGAGGTAGAAGCATCAACAAGATCTACTACTAAATATAAAGAGGCTTTGGCTGAATCAAATGAGGAAATGCTTTTGCTTACAAAAGAAAGAGAGCAATTAGATTTTTTATGTACTAAGATGACTTCTAATATGGAAATGTTTGATCTTATCTATGAAGAGAATAATGATTACGAAGTTCCAGAAATTCAAAAAATAATGAATTTAGATTGGAAGGGAAAGGCTGATATCTTAAATCATAAAAGTAATTTAATTATTGACATTAAAACAAGTTCGGATATCGATAAATTTATGTATAGTGCAAAAACCTATAATTACGATAGTCAAGCCTACATATATCAAAGGTTATTTGGAAAGCCATTAATATTCCTGGTAATAGATAAAAGGACTGCAAGACTTGGTATATTTGAATGTTCTCAATCATTTATACAAGGAGGCCAGGAGAAAGTTGAGCAAGCGGTAGAAGTGTATCAAAAATATTTTAGTAATGAAGCGACTGAAGACATACATACATACATACATAGGCAGACTTTATAAAAACCTAAAAAGAACAAAGAAAAATACTATTATATGGATAAAAGTTCCAATGTCTTGTAATAGTGCAGAGCATAAAACTGAAGTTATGTTATCTGTAATTAGCTATATGGAGCAAACAATTAAAATTAATAAACATGAGTGAAGTAAAAGACAAAATTTACGTAGGAAGTGGAAAAGAAAAATTTGACGGAGACCAGGTAGCAGTATCTGTTTGCTTGTCAGATCTTCCAAAAGATTGGATTTTTGAGTACAACAACAAAAAGTATGTAAAACTTATTGTACAGAAAAAAAGAGAAACAGATCAATATGGTAAAACACATTATGTAGCCATTGATACATTTAAACCAGAGCAGAAGACAGAGCAGAAGGTTGTAGCTAATGCAGTGGACGAAGGAGATGGGCTTCCTTTTTAATTAATCCTAACTGAATAAAATAGGGAGTTTACGCTCCCTTTTTTTATCTTTTGTCTCGTGTCGAATGACAGAAATTTAACTCTACAAAGAGATCTATAGAAAAAAATATAAAACAACTACTTCTTTATCTACATTATTATTATATATTATTGACATTTTCGACATTAAAATATATAAGTAACTAATAAAGAGATAGTTAAGTAAAATAAAATCAACATAAAATCAACATAAAATGGACATAACCATATTTAAAGACATAAAACAGACATCACAACCCTTCTACAGAAATATAAACCTGGTGTTAAAAAGAATACAAGATGGATCTTCCAAGGATATAGTTAAAAAAATACGTGCCGAAAAAGATAAGAATAATAGGAACATATTAAAGCAAAAACTACCAGCAATTTGTTTTAGTGGAAAATTTACAAAACGAAATGACAAAGCTTTAAAAGAGCATAGTGGTTTGATATGCTTGGACTTTGATGGGTACAAGTCAAGTAAAGATTTATTACAAGAAAAAGAAAAGCTTTCAAAAGATAAATATGTTTATGCAGTATTTATTTCTCCAAGTGGTAATGGCTTAAAAGTTTTAGTTAAAATACCTCCAATTACAGAGAATCATAAAAGCTACTTCCTAAGCCTTCAAAAACATTTTGATAGCGATTACTTCGATAAGTCTTGTAAAAACGTCTCAAGAGTCTGCTATGAGTCTTATGATCCATTAATTCACATAAACGCTCAGTCAAGTTTATGGGATAGCATACAAGAACAAGAATACAACGAAGTAAATAAGAATACTGATATACCAACAATACCAGTAACGGATGAAAATAAAATAGTAGAAATATTAGTTAAATGGTGGGAAAAGAAATTTCCCATGAATGAAGGAGAAAGAAACAATAATGCTTATGTTTTGGCTGCCGCTTTAAATGATTTTGGAGTATACCAATCTTTAGCTGAGTCAGTATTAAATAATTATCAAACAAAAAATTTTGATAGAGAAGAGATAAGAAGGACAATACGAAGTGCTTATTCTAATAAGCATAATTTTGGTACAAAGTATTATGAAGATGAAGATCGCCTTAACAACTTAAGAATGAAGTTAAAAAGAGGTGTACCAAAAAAAGAAATTAGATCTCAATTGCAAGAGTCAGATATTGAGGTCGCTACCATAGACAATGTGTTGGCTCGTTTAGATGAAGAAAATGCAAACAATCAGTTTTGGACAAAAAACGACAAAGGAGTTATAAAAATAGTTCACATACTTTTCAAGCAATTCCTGGAGGAGAATGGATTTTATAAGTTTAACCCTGAAGGAAGTAAGAATTATGTTTTTGTAAGAGTAACTAACAACTTAATAGATCACACTTCTGAGAAAGAAATAAAAGATTTTATTTTAAACTATCTATTAGAAGTAGACGATCTAAGTGTTTATAATTATTTTGCTGAACATACCAGGTATTTTAGAGAAGAGTTTTTAACCCTTCTGTCATCTATTGCGGTTTATTTTATAGAAGATACAAAAGATAGTGCCTATCTGTATTATAAAAATTGTGCAGTAAAAATAACTAACAATCAACTTATAAAAATCGACTACTTAGATTTAGGTGGTTACGTATGGAAAGATCACGTAATAGATAGAGTTTTTAATGAATGTGATGCAGAAAGTTGTGATTACCAGCAATTTATTAAAAACATTTGTGGTAAAGATGATAACAGAGTTAATTCTATGAAGTCAACAATAGGGTATTTACTTCATGCCTGGAAAAACTTATCCTACTGTCCAGCAGTAATATTAAATGATGAGGTAATATCAGATAATCCAGAAGGAGGAACAGGTAAGGGTATTTTTATGAACGCCTTGAGTCATATGAAAAAATTAGTATTTATAGATGGTAAGTCGTTTAATTTTGAAAAAAGCTTTGCTTATCAAACTGTTAGTGTTGATACTCAAATATTATGTTTTGATGATGTGAAGAAGCATTTTGACTTTGAAAGATTATTTTCTGTTGTTACAGAAGGCTTAGTCCTGGAAAAGAAAAATAAAGATGCTATAAAAATTCCATTTAGTAAATCACCTAAAGTCTCTATAACAACAAATTACGCTATCAAAGGTAAAGGATCATCTTTTGAAAGAAGAAAATGGGAATTAGAATTAGCCCAGCACTACACCAAAGATTTTACACCACTTATGGAATTTGGAAAACTTATGTTTGGAGAATGGGATGATGATGAATGGTGTCAATTTGATAATTATATGATAAGTTGTGTTCAAACTTATATGAATCATGGCCTTATAAAATCAAAATTTATAAACCTAAAGACAAGACAATTATCAGCAGAAACTTGTCACGAATTTTTAGAATGGAGCGGAGAAATAGGTGGAGGATCACAACACGAAAAATTAAAGCAAGCTGGAAGGGTATACAAGAGTGACCTATATTTAGATTTTGTTGAAGACAATCCAGACTTTGCTCCAAAGTCTAAGTTTACTGTTTCACGAACTAAATTTTATAAATGGCTTACTGCTTATTCTGTATACAAATACAATTGCAAACCTGAAGAAGATAGAGATTCACAAGGTAGATGGATAAGGTTTAGAAGTAAGCACGAGTTAGAAGAAAACGGAAGATTAGATTTTTAATATGGAGTTTAGAGACTATCAAAAAGAAATAATTAATAAAGCCAAGCCTCTATTGTTAAAAGATAAATTTGTTTATCTTGCAATGGAGGTAAGAACTGGTAAAACTCTCACGAGCTTGGGTGTAAGTGCGCTTTTGCCAGTCTCTAACCTTTTATTTATTACTAAGAAAAAAGCTATAAGCAGTATACAAGATGACTATAAACTTCTTGATCCTTCTTACAATATTACTGTTATTAACTACGAATCACTTCATAAAATAGACCAGAGAGGCTGGGATATGGTAATCTGTGATGAGGCCCATGGTATGGGAGCGTTTCCAAAAAGAAACAAAAGATCAACGCAAGTTCGTTCTTTGATCTTAGAAAACAATCCTTTTGTAATATTCTTATCTGGAACACCAACACCTGAATCATTTAGTCAAATGTACCATCAAGTATCAGTAGTTCGTAAACATCCATTTAGTGATTATGTAAACTTTTATAAGTTTTCTAAACAATACGTAAATGTTAAGCAAAGAAAAATCAATTCTCTTTACATAAACGATTACTCAGATGGCCTACAATCAATTATTGATGAGATGAAACCACATACTATTTCTTATACTCAAAAAGAAGCTGGGTTTAAAATTAACACTAAAGAACATATTTTAGAAGTAGAGATGAGTCCGATGACATATCAACTAACAAGTAAATTAAAAAAACATTTAGTTATTGAAGGAAGTGAAGACGTGATATTAGCTGATACTCCAGTAAAACTTATGATGAAGCTTCATCAAATGTATTCAGGAACTGTAAAATTTGAATCAGGAAACTCTATGATTATTGATTTAAGTAAAGCAGAGTTTATACACGATAACTTTGCTGATGCTAAAATCGGTATATTTTATAAATTCAAGGAAGAGTTAAATGCACTAAAAGAAGTTTACGGAGATGGTTTATGTACTGATTTAGAAACATTTAACGAAACAAATAAAACCATAGCTTTGCAAATCGTAAGCGGAAGAGAAGGAATATCTCTACGGAAAGCTGAATGTCTGGTATATTATAATATTGATTTTTCAGCTACCAGTTACTGGCAGTCCAGGGATCGTATGACAACTAAAGAAAGATTGGAAAGCGATGTTTATTGGGTATTTTCAAAAGATGGTATAGAAAAAGAAATATACAAGGCTGTTACAAAGAAAAAAGATTACACCCTAAGACATTTTAAAAGAGATCTATTGTCCTTATGAAGTTTATAAAATTTTTTTTAATTTGGTACAGTCAACAAATGGCAATACCATTTTGGGTAATTGGACACGTACATTTACACTTTGCAACCTGGCATGACCTATATGAATACGCTTTGTCTATTGTTTTACATATAATGGTAGGAATTGGTTTTTGGATTGACTGGAAACAAAACGGATATGACGGAACAACAGATACAGAACAAAAGAATAAAAGAACTTGAAGGAGAAGGGTATTATGTTATAAAACTGAAACTTACAAATAAAAATGGTATACCTGATTTGATAGCGCTTCCTCCAGGATGTGATGTTCTTTTCTCTGAAATAAAAAAACCAAAAGGAGTATTGTCTGATCTTCAAAAGTTTAGAATAAAAGAATTAAAAAAATATGGGTTTAAAACTGAAGTATATAAAGGATGATGGATATGATGTTTATGAGGAATATCTTGAAGCTTTAGACTCCCTTGAGCTGGGATTGTCTTTAGTTATTTCTGAATACATTGACTCTAAAGTTTTATATCTACCAGTAAATGATTATATATCTCAAATATTGGGAGGTACGGTAAAATATAAAAATGAAAATATATTTTTTGCATTAGAAATAATAAGAACACAAGGATCTTTTTTAATGTTGTCGGATCTAAAAATAATAAGTTCTGATGATTATCTCGATTTAATTAATTTAAACTTACATATAAAATGAAACCTATTGATAAAGGAATAAACAATATAATATTAATTATAAACGAAGAGTTAGGTATTGATTTAATGCAAAACCCAAAAAGAAGACAGAGAATTTATGTGTTCGGAAGAGCTATATTATATAAAATTCTAAGAAAACATTTAAATATGACACTAAGTGATATCGCAAAAGTTTTAAACAAAAACCATGCAACAGTATTACATAGCTTAAAACAACTTCCTTTCTTGTTAAAGTTTGATAAAAACCTGGCCAGTAAGCATAATAATGTTATGTATATGTGGCTCGGAAATGTTGATAACTCTGTTGAAGTTTCAGACCAAGAGTTAAAAACAAGGATAAGATACCTTATAAATCAAAATAAAATGTTAAATTTGGAGGTGGATGAGCTAAATACTAAGCTTTCCGACTACACAGGAAAATATCACAAATACTTAGAGTTAAGTCAAGAGTGGGGTTTTAGGGTTGGAGATAGGTTTGACGAGTTTAAAAGAAAAGTAAATACTTTATTAAATGGAATGTAAATATACGTTTGAAGATTTAGATAAAATCATGAATTTTACTTCATGGACTGACAAAAAGAAAGTTGATACTTTGCTTTTTATAGACTGCTCACTTTATACAAATATGGGTACGGAGTCTACTCAAACAGAGAGAAATATTACTAAGTCTAAGTCTAAAAAGTTATACAAAGCTATATCTAAAATTGATCCGTCAGTCGGACGCCTTATATTAAAATCTATAGATTAATGGCAAATCCAATATCAGCTGATGACATACAAGCGATAAACCACATAAACTATGTGTCTAACAGTATGCATTCTTTGACTGATGATTTGTACGAAGATTTAATGGATAGAGACCACGACAAAGCAAAGCTAAAGGCTAAAAATATAATTATACTAATGAATGATTTAATTAAATCTTTATCTGATGAAGTCTAAAGCAGATCAAAAAAACAATATAATAGCAGAAATTTTAAGATTAAAAAAACTACCTCAATCAGCTAAAGTATTGTTGAAGATAAAAAAACTACAACAGAAATTATGAATAAAGGAATAGCTACAGAGTTACAAGAGTTTTGTGAAACCATCGCAAAAAGATACTCTAACACCGCAAGAGTTGGAAACGTAAACAATGAAGCTTTTACTGTTGAAGAAATAATACCAACTTCAGATCACAGTGCTTGCGTTAATTTTTCTAAGACAGGAGGTAAAGTTGCAGTTGCTTTTTTCTACTACATAAATAAAGGAAGATCAAAAGGATGGAAATACTTTTTTCCAACAGACTCACACGTGAATGGATTTCAAGCGTTTTTGTACTACAAACTGGAAGCGGAAAGGAAAAATTATTCTAAGAATTTTTAGCCTTACACTTAGCCCAGTGTATTTCAGCGCACTTCTTGTAATCCTGGATATCTTCAAAGTATTGCCTAACATTATCATAAACATCATTTTCCATAGGAATAAGAGGTCTTGAAGGATTAAATAGTAAATATATACGCTCATCTTTTTCAAGCATATCTTTATAGTCTTCCTTTCCAGTTAAAATTTTATAACTGTCTATCATACATTTATGTTCGTCAAAAGCCATACGTTTATTGTTTTATAACATCTCCTCCGCTAATTACATCTGAATTAATTTTATCAGAATCTTTTAGTTTATCTTGACGTAGCTGGTATCTATATTCTTTTGGATCATTATCTTTTAAAAAATCTAAATATTGTTTTCTTTCTTTAGCTTTTTTAGTTTTTCTTCTTTTAACAACGTCATCTTCAAACATTTCTTTCATTACAACTCTTCTTACATCTTTATAGAAAGGAATAAGGCCTAAATTACCCATAAGCTCCAGAGCCATACGATTTGTGAGTTCTTTTTTGTTTTTTTCTCTACTCTCTTCTGTCTTATTAGTAATAGATCTTACAGCTAAATCTGTACTTCTTTGAAGAGTTTTAATTATTGGCCCCATTGGCCCAGCAAGTAATCCAATAGTGGTTTCTATTAATCCCTTCTTTTTTAAATCTCCTTCATTAAACTGAGAAAATGTAATAGAATGCTTAAAAGGATCATACTCTCCTTCTCTAAATTCTCCTAACATATATTCATTAAACTTCTCTATACCAAAAGCAGGTAGAAGGTTAGGTATATTACCCATACTTCTTCGAGTCATTAAAGTTAACACTGTACCAATTGTTTGTCGAGTGATCATATCTTCAATCGAAGAATCATCTTCTTCATATTCTGCGTCAGTAAACAGCTCATCAAATCCGTCTGAAACAAGAGATAATAAAAGAGGATACATCGTCATCCTTACAGTTGCAGCGGTCATAATTCCAACAGCTTGCTTCTTGCTCATATCACCACTTCTTTGTAAAGCCCCTACTGCATTACGAACTGTTCCGTATTCAAATAAACTAAAGGTTGCCATAAATTTATTTACAGCCCTGTAAGTATTTAAAAGCATTGGCTGATTAGGATCATTTCTTCTCATGTTTTTTATTACACCTTTAAATGGGTTTTGAGAACTACTTATTCTAACACCCATTCTATCTGCTTCTGCGGTAGATTTCTTTACCGCATCAGAATATTCATCGCTTAGGTATTTAGAAGTTCCTTCACCTATTTCAACAAAATCTTTTTTACTTAATTTAATTCCTGTTTCAGCCTCAAATTTTAAAGCAAAAGTTCCATACCACATTGGTCTGGTCATTGCTCTATCAGGAGTAGATATAATAGCGCCAGCAATTTGATCAATAGCACTAATAGTTTGTTTTGGGCCTAACCTTCCAAGTATACCTAAAACATTCATAAACCCACTTTTAGCTCTCATTGAGTCTGGCGAGCTTTGAGCAAAGTTAGACATATCAGCAAATCGAGAAGTAAAAGTTTTAGCATTATATTGCTTAGTGGTTTCAGAAGATCCTAAATTATTTAATATATCAGCACCTTTTTTGCCTCCCAAATATGCAAGTCCAGAAAACTTCTTAAAACCAAGTAGTGCTGCTTTCGGATTAGCCATAACAAAACTAAGGTTGGAAGCAAGTTCTATTCCCATCCTTGGGACACCAGCTAATATTGCCTGATAAGCATTTCTTTTTATCCTATTCAAAAACATTTCACCAACACCAACTGGTCTCATAGTTTCTCCATAAGTAATCTTTATCACTTCTTCTACTGACTTCTTTAAAGCATCAGCAGCTTGAATTTGAGCGTCAGTACCATCAGCTTTCATATTTTTTGAAACCTTGTTTACAGTCTTCATAACCTCTCGTATTTTTGAGGTCATAAAATAATCTATATTGGTTTCTTGTAAACCTCTTTGAGCAGACAAAGAAGGATCAAAGCTAATAGGTTTTGGCCCATTAGTTCTACCTTCAAAAGTACCAGACTTTGTAGAAGCCTTAGAAAACTCAACAGCCTTTTCATCAATAGCTGCACTTGTTTCATTTGATAAAACAACTCTATGAGAATATCCATTTAATAAGTCTATTCTATTTGATCTAATAACTGAAGACGTAAATAAACCTTTCTCAGCTAAACTATTATTAACCTCATCATATATTGATAAAGCCTTTTTTTCACCTTTAGTTAAGCTGGATTCTAATTTATCTAAACTAATCTCACCATCTACAGTAAATTCCTCAACAAGTTGCTCTAATATTTTTAAATCGTTTTTATATACGTTTTTGTTTTCTGGTTTTTTATAAAACTCTATCGTAGCATCAATCATTTCTTTTGCTGAAGGAGCTTTTTTATTAGGCTTTCCGTTTTTATCTAAGTTTAAAATATGCTCTCTTGCTAACTGTAATAATCTAATCTTATATTTTTTAGCTACAATTTTGTTTGCACTATTTCCAAATCTTGCTGTTCTACGAATAATTCCTTTTCCATCAAACTCCAGAACTTTTTCAGCCGACTCTATTTTACTGAACCCTTGATCAGTGTTTACTTTAAAAGCCTCATATGTTTTAGCAAGTAAACCAAAAGTGTTATCAAATATTACAGTGCTATTTAAATTACCGAAAGCATCATCAATATATGAAGCAACATTAGATCTTACTTTATCTAATATTATGTTTTTACCTGAAGGACTTCTGCTTGTTATTGCAAGTTTAATGGATGAAGATAAGTTTTTAAAGTTTCTCTTTATACCTGATAAAGTTATTTTACTGAATGGCTTTGTAACAATTTTCGCAGCCTTATTACTTTTTACTTCTAATAAAATATTATTAGCTTCTGGAGTCACAATACCTTGAGAAAGATTCTGCATGACAGATCGTAAACTTTCTACCATAGAGTAATCAAAAGTACCATCTTCATTTTCATTTACTAACTCTTTTATATCTTCATCTGTAATTAAGTTTAGTTCTTCAGCAATCTTTTTAGAATCTTTATTTGATATTAAATCAGTATCAGCTTTTATATCTTTTATTTCAACTATAGCTTCATCAAGATTATACTCTTTTGATTCTTTTTCTTTTTTAACTTTTTCAACTTTTACATCTGTATCTGCTTCCGCATCAAGACTGTTTATAATATCCAAAGCTGCCTTAGTATCCGCGCCTACATTCTGGATGTTTAATGTTTTTTTACTTGCTCCATAAATATCAACTAAAGCCTCAAAAGAATCTAACTTATCTAAGGGTATAGAAGATATTTCTGCTTTTGCTAATATTTTTAAAACGTCTATTAACGCATTATTATCTGCACCAACTTTTCCTTTTTTAATATTATACAGAACTCCTCCTTTTTTTCGTTTAGTCTTTTTCTGTATTCTGGCTATTTGATCATTAATTGTAGCTGAGTTCATTACATCAGTAACATACTTAGATAAGTTTTTTACCTGAGCCTCTTTACTAAAATTTGTTCTTAATACTTTTCGAGTCATAACTAAAGCTTGTTTAGCCCTAACCACACCTCTTACTTGAAGATCTTTTATCTGATCTAATACTCTCTGTTGAGCCGCTTTATATGAAGCTTCAGATTCCTTTGCTGCTTTTGATTCAAGTTGTATTTGAGTAACTAAACCATTAGCATCTATCACAAGAGTAGATTTCTTTTTCTTACCTTGCGTTATTCTCTTTGGGTTTATACCTCTTTTTCCTTTAGTAAATACTCCAGGTTCGGAAGCCGCTTTTCTGTTTGCTTCTTTGTTTTTTGTATCCGTTAATGTATTCGGCTCTCTGTTTGGATCAATTGAAACAACAGTGTCTATATTTTTTTTCGTTGGTTTAAGTCCAGTTAGTTTTTCAAATTTAATTTCTAAATCTACTAAACCAGGAGATTTTCCAGTCTGCGCCTTTACTTTTCCAGTATCATTTTGTATTATAAACTCAACAACCTGCTGAATGTAGTCGCTTTCTCTTTCTTGAGTATATCCATCAAGCTCCATTACTAAATCATCTAAGCCACGAGTATCTGTATCTTGTCCAGTCTCTTTGCCAAACATATTTTTTTGTTTCTTGGCAAACCAATAACGCCTCATGTTAGAAGTAACATTGTTAGCATCATTCGCGTCTATAAATTGCTGTTCAGTTATTTTACCTATTAATGAAGATATACCTAAAGGATCAGCTAATTCTTGTTTTTCTGATTTACTAAGCTCTTTTGATCTCTTTCTTTCTAAATCAATAGTCTCCGCAACTTCTTTTATGTTGTTAGAGTTTTCTGCAATCTCAGAAATGTATTGCTCTGGTGTTAAATTAGTAGACTCATCTAACTGTAAAGGAGTACCCTCATTAACATCTATTACATTTTTCAAAATAAACTCTTGAGCTTTTGGAGGAGTCTTTTCTAAAGGCCTCCCAGTCTTTCTATTTACAGCATAAGCTTTCCCTTCTGCATCCACTTCTACATCAACAGTTCTGCTCCCTGGAACTTTAAATCTTTGAGTACCTCCTTTACGTTGAGAAGGAGGAATGGTTTCAAAACTTTTAGGTTTGCTATCCACTCCCTTTTTTTTGTTTTCTATACCGAGTCTTTTAAACTCATTATTTAAAAACTCCTTATTAAGATCATTTATAACCTCTCCGTTTTCTATACTTTGTATGTAATATTCTTTAACATCTTCGTCTGTAGTTATACCAGCTTTCTTCATAAGTACAGGGTTGAACCATTTCTTAGAAAACCCATTTTCACCATCAGCTATCTCATCTACTATGTTTTTTATTTTTTCTTTTAATGGCCGACTCTCTTCCTCTACTACTTCAGTGCTTTCAACTACTTCCGCTTCCTCTTGCGTGGTAGGTTCGGAACTCTCTTGTTCATTTTTGGCTGGACTCTCTTCGGTAATTTCTTCTTGGACGTTGACTTCTCCCACTCCTTCGCCATCTCTGGAAGATTCTTGTACATCCACCTGCGTTGTGCTTGACTCTTGAATGGCATCTACTTTCTCTTTTATTAATAATTGTTTTGCGTTATCAAACTCCTTGTCTGTGTACGTGTCTTTATTTATTTTATCCTGAACTTCTTGATCAGTAATACTTTCCTCTACTTCTTTTTTTATGTCATCAGCTATTTTTTGATCCGCAATAATTGCTTTTTCAGCTTGCGTATCAGAGTTCTTAAGCTGCTCCATCATGGCTTTCTGCATATCAGAAATTTGCCCCTCTGTTGCTGATTCTATTCCTTCTTCTTTTAATTTAGCTCTTGCTTCAGCTTTTGAAACAGACAACACCTCTGTAAAGGTATTTCCGTCTCTTGATATCTCTACTGTTTCTGTTATAGTAGATGATTCATTTATGAGAAAATTTATTTCTTGATCTATCTGGTTTCTTCTTTGTCTTGTAGCCTCAGATCTTGCATCAGGTAATTTACTTTTTTCTAATTCTAATTTAACAATAGCATCTCTTTGAGGCCCTGGAGGAACACCCAGAGCTTGTAAGTCCGCATCAAATTGACTTGTAGCTTTTAAGTCTGTTATTACAGACTGCATTTTTTTATCGTTTTTTATTTCGATATTCATACCAGCAATTTGATCTGGAGTTGCAGTTCCTATTGTTGCCAGCATATAATCCTTTGTAACAAGGTCGCCATTTAAATTATATCTTGGAGTAGTATAAATACCTCTTGCTAAAGATATAGGAGCATTACCTGCACCTGCAAAACCCTCAAGACCTATTTCAGCCACGTCCATTTCCTGACCAGCCAAAGCTCTTGCGGTTGCTTCACCCAAACTACCTCCAGCAATTTCAACACCTAAACCAGCGGATATCTCAATTCCTTTATTTACCATAGCTCTGGTTACAGTTCCTTTACCTCCAGCAGCTAATCTTTTAGCTGTTCCTTTTGCCAGGGCTTTTCCTGTACCTCCAATAGCTTTTCCAGCAACACCTGCTGTCATAGCATCAATCATACCTATAGCAAGACCTCTTGTAGCAGCTCTATTTCTAATTCTTTGTAGTGCTTGATCGTCATTTAAAACCATTCTTATCCCTTCAACATCAAATTTACCTCCTTTAGCCTCTACTTCTTCTTTCATAAATTCAGTATAAGACATACCAAATTCTAAAGCTGCCGAAGCTCCCCCCATAGCACCACCTATAGCACCTGCTCCTGTTCCAAATAAAGCACCAGGGCCAGACACTGCTGTTAAGGCTGCACCAGTTGCTGCACCAGTTGCTGCACCTGCTCCTGCCGCTGCTGCGGAGGCTGGATTAATCATAGACGAAAGTGAGTCAATAAGTAATTCTGGAGCTATTGAAAGATTCGATCCAAAGCCAAGAATAAAGCCAAGAACACCACCACCATTTTCATCATAAATTTTCTGAAAGCTTTTCATTTCATCAGAAACAGTTACGTTCTCTGATCTCTTAACAGCAGCTATGTATTCTTGTAAGTCTTGATCTGAAATATTTTTTCCTTTTGCAAACAAAGCAATAGAGTCATCTACTGATTGACCTTTGGTGTATCCGTTACCAATAGCACGATACATATCTCCCCAAAAATCAGCACTAAGAACACCTAAAATTGGAACATCATCAAACGCCCAATCCATTGCTTGACCAAGCCAGCTTTCTTCAAGCCAAGTCTCGTCTTCCTTGTCTTTTTTAGGCATTCCATCGTCACCTAAAATAACAATCTCGTCATCTACAATTTCATATAATTTTTTTGCATTAGAAGTAGGATCTAATATACCAGGAAGCTCTTCCTGCTCAATGTTTGGTGTAACATTAATATTGGCTTCATCTACATCTGCTTGAGGTACTTCTACTTGAGGTACTTCTACTTGAGGAATATCAACTGTTGTTGGTGAAGAATCCGAAGATCCAGCTCCTTCCACTTGAGGAGTTTGTGTATTTGATTCCGTATTTTCCTCTGGAGAAATAATAGGAGTATCTCCAGTTTCTTCTTTTTTTTTTTGAAGCTCACCAAAGTAAGACAAATAACCTTCCATTGTAGGAAATGCCTCTGGATCAATCTCATCGTACAAAACTTCTAATCCTTCTGAGTCAATTATACCCTGAAGCGTTTCTTTGTCATCTACAATACCCTCTAATAATCCTAATAAATCGTCTAATAATTCCATAAATATTTATTATTACTGAGTCTTACGCCATACTTTATAGTCTTGAAAGTTTCCTCCTGGATTTGATCGTTTCCATATTTTAAAACTCATAATAGTTTTGCTTTCTCTTTTCTTGTTAACTTTCTTAGTAGCTTCATTAATCGCGTCAACTACTTGGTTTGCAATATTTGTTTTTGTTTCTCCACCACTAATTCTAATAGACGTCTCTTTACCAGCTATGTTTATTTTATAATACTCTTCACCACCAACTGTAACCACCTCTGTTGTTGGGCTACCATAACCTTGATTTGCAAGCTCTCTTTTAAGCTCACCACCCATGGCGTTAACTACCACATCATCTACAACCTTTGTGACTGTACTATCCCATTGGAGATTTGTCGTGTCTCCAATTGCATCCTCTATTGTTTTTATAACTGTTTTACCAGAAGGCAGTACAGACGTGTTGGTTATTACATTAAGAGGAGGTTTTGATACTGATGTTTTTAATTCTCTACTTATACGAGGGTTTATTTTTATTTTTTGAGAATTAATTAAATCCCTAACTCTTCCTCTACTATAACCCTTACCTGGAGTTAATATGTCAATAGCTGTCATAATATCAGTCTCAGTATCAAGAATATCTAATGACTCATCTTCAGCTGTATTTGGATTGTCAGGTTTACCACTGTCACTTACTCTATCTATAATAAAATCATCTTGTCCTCCACCTCTTTTTATAACAATCATTGAATCAAAAATATCAAAAGATATAATTTTATCCTCTGGCTTTGTAACTTCAGCATTTCTGGAATCAATAAGCCTCTTAAGAATAGCTTTTGATGAAGCGGCATTTGGATTTGTAAACACATCATTTAATTCAGATATATAACCTGCATCAGCTATATCTTGATTAGTACCTGTAACCGCAGCTGTATTTGGTTGTTGACCACTAAGACCTTTAGTCTTTTTAGTTGACTGACCAAACTGCGTAAGAATTTCATCTTTTATAAATTGCTTAGCAGCATCCTCTTGACCATCTATTAACGTAACGCTTGGAGGTTGAGTTGTATAATCAGCTTGAATCCATTTACTTAAATCCGTACCTCCTTTATTTACAAACTCTTGCTCTGTTTGAGCAATAATATATCTATCTGATCCTGCTGATCTGCCTACTAAAATATTAGCAATAGACAATTCATCTCCCATAACAGTTTCTGATATGGTCTCAACAAGAGTGTTAAATCTTGTTTTACCATCTTTTCCCTTCAAAGCATCTTCCATCTCTCTTGCTCCTTCACGAGTGACAACAACATTACCACCATCAGTTACTGTGTATCCACTAATAGTGGATGTAATAAAAGCGCCTACATTTTTAACTTCATTTGCAACAATAGTGCTTACATCGTATTTTGCTCCGTCATCTTCGTATAATAGTAAATTATTAAGATTATTAAAACTTTGATACGCATCTCTCTGTGTATCCCACTCAGGCATACTTCCGTCTTCATTTAAACGAACCAAGTATGAATTACCTGTTGGCGAAGTAAATGGAACTACATTGTCTAAATTGTTAAAAGCTAAAGTAGATTCCTTTATAGCTGTCTCCATTCCAGAAGCTATAACCTTACCATTAGGGCCTAACTTCTGTCTTTCTTCAGATTTAATGAATTTTGTATTCCAATCTTTGGCAGCGATACCCCAGTTAGCCATATCGTCTTTAGCTGTTTGAAGAGTAGCCATAAAATCAGAAGGTTTTATTTTACCTTTCTTCATTAACTGAGACTGAATTAAAAGAGTTTCTTTTAATCCCTTCGCAGCCAACAAAACTGTTTGACCTAAAGTCTGGTTTTGAAAAGAATCAGCTTTTTCTAACTGAGCAATTACATCGTCTGTATCTGACTGTATTTGTGCTTTCCTACCCTCTCTTTGAGTAGCTATAGCATTTACACCAGCTGTAATTTTCGCTGCTTCTTCAGCAAAGTTTAATTGAGATCCTTCACGACCTTGATAAACTTCATAATCCGATACCGACTCTTGTCTGCTAAATTCGTTTGCCATTATTTATTTTTTTTTATTGACCAGTAGCGTTAGCAGCGTTTAAACTATCTAAGAAATTTTGTTCAGCAGTAGTGAGATTTTTTGCTCCAAATAAAGGGGCTAATTGAGCCGCTTGACCAACTGTACTTACTACTCCACTTATTCCTTCAGACATTGCTTTCGCAGAAGCTGCTGATGATTCTTTAGCAATCTTCTCTTGATCTTTTGCGTAACCTAAATCCATACGCTTTAAATCTTGATTAATAGCGTCTTTGGCATCTGCTTTCATTTTTGCATTTGCTTCTAAATCTTTCTGCAAACCTAAACGAGTAGCTTCGGCAGTGGCATCAGAAGCCTGTTGAAGTAAACCAACACCAGCGGCTAAATTACGAGGATCTCCTTCTTGAAGAGCTTGTATATTTTGAGTTTGTGCTTGTAAATTATTTGCAAAAGCTCTATCATAAGCTTCGGTAGAAACATTTAAACCAGCATAAAAGTTTTTTTCTGCTTTTCTTTTAGCCTCCGCCATAGCTTTTTTTGAAGCTGCCGCGGCTTTTTCAGCCATCCTTCCTTGTTTTGCAGATTGACTAAAGGAGTTTATTGCCCCTCCTGCCGAAGCCGCTACCCCTACTACTGCTGCTGTTGTTACTGCCATATTATATTTTTTTAATCATTTCAATAGAATACGTAGAAGCTTCTTCATATCCTATTTTTTTATACACGTTAATTAAAGGTTTATTTTTAATTAAAGCATATACATATTTTTTATTTAGGTCTTCAGCTTGCTTGGTAATAGTTCCAACCAATAAAGCTAAAGCCTCTTTTCTTTTGCTCCTATCTTTGTAATGTAAATTAGATATTATCCAATCACACCACACTGCTGTAGAGTTGGTTGTGTACATAAATCCTGCACATATAGGCGTATCCTGGTCGTATACTATATAACCTCCTGTACCATTTTCAGGAAGAAAGTCTCTTGATGGAGCTGTCCACCTCCAGTCCGCCCACCAATCTACAAGTATATTGTCATAGTCGCTTACTTCTAATGGTCGTATATTTAATTTCATTTACAACAAAGATAGTAATTTTTATGGAAAACTTTTCATCACACTACTGCCTACTGAAAATAGTTCTACAGGATCTGTTGAGTCATTTTCAAGTTTAAATTCCAAGTAGTATCCTCTTGCCCCATGAGACTCAGCTGTTGCGTTTTTTATAAACATAATAAACTGACCAACTGTTGGTGTAGAACCGCCTGGCACTGTTGTGTCTACAGTAATGCTTGTACTTGTTTTAAATGTAACTTGACCTACAAAAATTGGATCTGTAGTAGCTACACCAGACGCTAAGGTTGCTGCATATACATTATCTCCAATATTTAATATAGATCCAATAGCTCCTGCGAACTCAATCAACATATTACCTGCCGCTCCACTAACTGATGTACATACACCTATTCCATTTGCCGACCTCATTTGCCAGTTTACAGTACCTGAATTAGTTCTTAAAAAACTAAACCACTCACCTTCTTTTTGTACAAAATAAGTGTCAAGCATTGATCCTGGCACACCATCCGTTAGGTCTGTTTGAAGAGACGTGCAAGCCCATCGAGCTTCATTCGTATCTGCTACTGTTGTTGTTGACTCATAAGATAGAGTTTTAAATAACTTAATAGACAAAGTAGGCTCAGGATTAAAAACACTTGTAATAGAAGATGCTGTAAACGATCCGTAATATGTATTTCGTAGAGGATTAGTGTTGTGCCTCCATAAATTACCTCCTTTGAAACTATAAAAGTAACTATTCATTCCTATCATAAAGTCAGGGTAAAAAGAATAAAAAGAAGGCCACCCTCCTTGCCCTCCAAACCTTGGAAGCGAAGAAGAATCTTTGTTGTATGTTAATGTTTTATCTGACATATTATATGTTTTTAAGTTGGATTACAAGGCCCTGAAGACACAACGACTCCATTTCTTATTCCTAAAGCAGTTGTTCCAGAAGGCCCAGGATCTCCTATTATAACGTATTGAAGTGTATTGGTATCATTTAGGTATGCTGAACCATCAGCTGCTGTAAAAACAAAATTACCTATCTCTGGCAACGCATTAGTTCTCACAGTATAAGGAACTGAAGTACCTGTCGCGTTTCTAACAAAATAGTAAGTTGTATTTGGAGTGGCACAAGCATCTCCTCCTTGAAGAGGTGAACCTGTAAAAGTTGGTAAAGACTCAGGACAATCTACTTCCCAGTTAAATGCTGTTCCACAAAGTGGCGCAAATATTTGTAAGTTCAAAACTGTTGGTGTTACGGATGTTTTTGGAACAACCATAGTAAATACAGGAGAGTTAGGATCTGATGCATAACCTATAGTATTAGAAGCAACTGTAACATTTTGAGTTGTTCCTTGATCCACGTATGTTCCAGACACTAAAGAAAAATTTGACGGAGAAGTACCCTGCGTTGGACAAGATCCAGCACTATTGTAAGGACTGTTGGCCAATAAATTTGCGTTTTGGTTACCAACATAAGTAGGTAATCCTGTGCCTTGATTTGCTATACCAGCATAATCCACTTGTGTTCCAGCTCCGTCAATTAGTGTAACTCCATTGTGATTGTCAGCAGCAGTCAATCTATTTATTGAAACACTATTCCATGTAGCAATTATACCATCTGGAACGCTGTTCCCCATAAAACACCTTATTACTACAGCTCCTGTATCATTTGCTAAGTCAATATTAGCATCAAAAACTCCGTTTTGATCAGAAATAGACGCGGATAGACCTGAACCACAAGGAACTAAACAAGCGCTACATGGTTGAGCGTTAAGTAATATTCCGTTTAACTGCTGTCTAACTATCAAGCCTTGACCATAATAACCATCAGCAGCTAAAGTGCTTAATGAAGAATCTGTATATAAAGATGTTGCTGACGAAAAATTTACGCCATCGAAACAGTATGTTCCTAATGTTGCCATAGTTTTATTTATTTAAGGGCAAGTTACTAATTCAATTACTAACCCATTTGATTGTACTCTAATATATTTATTTGATTCTGACTTATAATAACCTGCTGTTAAAGGTACTGCTTGACTACTATTACAAACAGAAGATGAATAAACAAAATCATTTAAAGCAGGATATGTTCCTGATCCAGTATGATAATATGTTTGAGACAGTGGTTGATTACACACATCTTGTAATGACTGATTTGTACTTGCTAAAAAAGAAACACAATTAAATGAACAATCACAACAAGCTAAATCGGAAGAAGTAGCATCATAACAAAATTGTTGACACGATGTTTTTCTATAATCATATATCAAGTATAAATATTGATTGCTAACAGGTATAGACAAAGAGCTTAATGTAGACTCATACAAGCCCTCTGAAGGATTAACAACGCTTCCATTTGGTATAGTTGCAGATGCAGCTAATAAAGACGCTATATCGGCTTCATTGTTTTGATACAAGGTATTACTTGATAAGTATTTAAAGTTATCATCAGGATAGCCCCAGTCATAATCATCAAAATTTATTTTATTAGATCTTATAGTTAAGTCTACTCCATCATTTGGAAAAACACCTAAAGATCTTATTCCAACTTGAGGATCATAAGTAGAAGCAATTAAATGAGAATTACCAAACTGACATAAATCACTGTCAACTGGACTTATAGTTGTTGTGTTCTCCCAAAAATATTCTGCATGAATATATTTGTCAGCATCTACAGATGAGTTCATAACAACCTTTACGACAGTGATATTTACTTGTTCAGGACAATTGTAGTCTATTGTAAAACTTGAAGAAGAGCCAACAGAGTTTACAGTTACGACCGCATTGCTTGGAGTGTTTAAAGACTTACTCCAAGTGTAAGATCCTGAACCAGTTAAAGTTCCGCTTGTAGATGTAGTCCCATTCCATAATACAGATATTGTAATACTTCCTGAAGTCACGCTATAACTAATTGGAACATCTCCAATTACATTTCCAAAATTTACTGTAGAAGAAAAATCCGTACCAACTTGTAATCCATTTTTAGTAACAGACGTACCACATGGAACTACTTGAGGAGGTATAGGTACTGGCTTATCATTCATTGCCAATACATATTCATCCATATAAGGATCAAACGCTCCTAATTTTTGATTATTTAGATTTTCGTAAAACTCATCTCTAAAAAAAGATCTCATACCAGACTCTGATATTACAGTTAAGCTTTCTCCACCGCCTCCTTCTGAAGCGCCTCCTGATAACATTAAAACAGCTCCTCTTTTTGCATCTGTAAAAAAAGTGTCAAACCCATGAGTTATAAAGCTTTCAGGATTAAAACTAATTCCATACTCTTCAATACGAGCAATTTGAGTTCCTAATATTTGAGGAACTGAAGTAACAACACCACCACCTGTTGAGTCAGTTAATTGGTTTTTACTTGCTAAAACATAAGAAATTTTATCCTCTTGCAAAACTAATATATCCGTTTTACGAGCGTGCATTTTTTGAATAGGCCCATAAGAAGTTTCTAAATCTTTAAAGTTTACTAAACCTAAATTAAACTCATTTAAGTTGTTCGTTCCAGAATTACTACTATAAACACCGCTATAAGTCATTCCTTCAAATCTATCAGCTTCTTTGTAGTCTTGATTAGAAACAGCCAATGTTCTTTCTCCTAACTGAAAACTTTTAGCCGCTAATCTGTCTTTAATTTTATAGCTTTCAACACCATTTCCAAATGTGTAAACATCTGAAAAACTTAACTCAACAATCGCATCTTGGGAAGAAGTTTGATCTTGATCAAAATCTCCTGTTCCTGATAAATGATTATGGTTAGAATCAATGTCGTACATTTCACTCGCGTCATAATATAAATCTGGATTAGCATCTAAAGGTTCTGACTCAAAAATCATTAAAGTATTGGCTCTAAAAACAACAATGTCAGCAGATATACTTGATTTTCTATCAGAAGCAAAAGCTCTATTAGCTCCAGGAACACCACTATTTATACCAAAATACAATGGAGAAGAGGCATCCCCTGGAATGTCTTGAACAAAACCAAGCTTTATTTTAAACCTATTACATGGAAGATTACCAGCATAACCATAAGGGTTTCCTGAAATAAATGGAGGAATTGGAGCGCCAGGCACTGAAACATCTACATAACCAGCATCATAAGTAGCGACAACATCGTCAGCACCAAACCCATTTACATTTCCTGGAGAAGCCAAAAGCACATTTACATTGTCTCCATCATACCATCTTTTCATATCTGGATAATCTCTACTCGCAACAAATTGCTGCTCCCATTCCCAAGTATATTCTGGCGCTCCACCTGGAAAACCAGTTGAAGATCTTTGAGCTTTAAATTTTAACTTTATAACAGAACCACCTGGAACAGTATAATTTGTTGTAGAAACTACAGCGCCTTGCGCATCATACTCTGTTGTAAAACAAGGATATCCCACTTGTCTTTTTGACGAACAACCATCGGCAGAAGTAGAGGCAACTTGTTCTCCATAATCTATAACCGAATCATCAGGGATTGTAACATTAAAATTTTGGTTTTTAACATTCATGTATAACCCTGGTAATTGACTTATATCTTCAAATCCAATCTCTCCAGCTTCTTGTAAAAAATCTGTAGACTCTGCTGTTACATCTAAAACAGTAACTTTTTCCACCCTTGGCAAAGCCCCATCTACATCTCCTTTTACTATTAATGTTTGTCCTTTTTCAACTTTATTAGCATTATCACCTTCTAATTTAAAAAAGATCATATTGTCACTTGGCCTTACGTAATAAAAGTTTGTAAATATAGTTTCATAATTACCTAAGCTTGGCTTTACAACAAATTTATATTTTTTAGCCCAATAAGGAGCGATGCTATTTATTTGAACTAAAATTTTATTTACACTAACTGAATTTGCTGGCTCAATATAAACTGTATTATATTCAGAAACTAATACTGTAGAAGCACGAGCATACTCGTCCATATACACAATTCCTGTTTCGTAATCCCTATTACTATGCAAACTTGTAGTATCATTGTCTGAGCTAAATGTAATATTTCCAGAAATAAATCTAAAAAACTCAAACATATTTGTTGTTATTGGAGCGTTTGGATCTGTAGAATCTATAGATTGATAATTCATTGCAAGTACCTGCAACTCAAATGTATCAGATCCTGGAGAAACACCTGTCAATGCAAAACCTTGTTGTGCGGTTGCGTCTGTTATACTACTATTAAACTTAGTAAACGTACAGTCTATTGCTGGAGAGGATAATGTATTATTAAACAAATCTGTTAAAGAACCTCCTGTATCTGCTAATGGCAAAGTTTGAAATCTTCCGTCTGATAATATACCTGTTCCTATTGCATCTTGAAACTGAGCTGAACTTAAAAAATCATAAACAGAAGAATAATCCTCACTTAAAGTAACACTAACTGTTAGTGGAAAAATTGAGTTTTTAAATTCATTATTAGAAATGTAACAATCAGTAGTAGTTGTTCCTGTTAATTTAGCGTGTTCAAACCTAAAAGAAAAACCTATTACAGCACCTGCCTTTAGTTTGTCTGAAATTTCTGCTAAGTTTACAGTGATTTTACTGTTTTCTATATTTTCAGTTGTTCCAGAAATAGTATAAGCACTTCCGTTTCCAGGTTCTGGCATTTCTAAAGTTATAAAATCTACATTTTTAGAAATGTAGGTAGTTGAATAATTTAAAGCAATATTTGAACCATTAGCGCTGTTTCTTCTAAAGTCATATCCATCTACAAAGTTTCCGTAAAACAATCTATTACTCATAATTGTTTGAGCTTTTGCTAATCTTGGAACATTGTCGTATTGTCTTAACAGTTCATCTCCACCAATCGTTGTGTATATTTTACTATTTGTAAAAGAATAAGTCTTAGACGTATTGTCCGCCCATCCATAGTCTTCTTTTTTAAATCTTTCTATTACAAAAATTGAGTTTGAAGTTGTCTCTTTATAAAGCAAGTCAATTTCCAAAACACGCTTACTACCAGTATTAAAGGTTATAACTGCTCCGTTATACCTATTAACCATCCCACCATTTAAATAATTTCTTGTATCAAAAGCAAACGTACTTGCTGCAAAGGCTGGTTTTGTAAATAATGAAGTAGCGCTATATTGATTATCCTCATATCTATATCTATAAGCAAAACAAATAAATCGTTCTTTTAAGTAATTTTCATTACCAGGTAGATTTACAAGCTGAACTAATGGGGCAGGTAAACTAACATTTGATCCAACAACATCTTCAAACCCAGGCGGTTTAACTATTACAGATATGTCTTCTTCCACAATTTGATCTGTATTTCCAACTGGAAAAGGATAATTTCTTCCTACATTTATCATTCGAGGTGGATTTAGGTCGTCTGTAAAAAACAACAACTCTCCATCTACTAAATCAACTGCGGTTATTAAATATTCAGGATCAAAGTTTAATACCGAAGTAGAAACTACATGATATCTAACAACTTGATTTTGAGTATTAAAAGAAACTATTAAGTCTACACCACCAACTTTTGTAGAAAAATCTCCATCGTGTATAAACCAATAAATATTCTCTCTCATACCATCTTCATAAGCACCTATACATACTGCAGTTGACGACAAAGGAACTCCTTCAAAACTAAGTGAAGTAAGTTGTTCATTACCTCTTGAGTTTTCAACAGCGCCTATTTCAGTTGTTTCCGTAGATCCTAAGCGAACATTCATAGCGTCAATATACTCCCCAGGAGGAAGCAATCTCTCGTCTATGGACTTATTCATTCTACCTGCAATAAAATTAGTTGTAACTATTTCAGACTTCCCCATATTATTTTATCCATTTATTCTGGCCTCGTAAATTCATTAATAGTCTACCAGGATGTATATTGCTTAATCTTATTTTTGCATTTCTTAATAAAGAAGATTTATCTTTTCTCGCTCTATTAACGACATACTCTGTTACTCCAACTCTTCCGTTTAATATAGAGTATCTAATATATGCATATATATATTGTTCAAATAGTTTATTTACGTGAACATCAGTGTCAACGCCATTTTCCATACCATCGGATACATACTCTAAAACAACTGAAGAAGAGGCTATCATATTACTAAAATTTATAACTCCTGATTGCTTGTCAATAGTAAAAGTTGGATTAGAATTAGCTGTTTCGGTATTTAAACCAAAACGAGATCCAATTGAATAATTAAAACACCATACCCCATTTATATTCCAACCTTCAGATCCGTTATACGGACTACTTGAGTTTAAGTAAATACTTGGAGCTGTTGTTGACATCTGATTTAAGTTAACCTCAGACTCTTGAGGACTTAATGCATTTCCATCTTGATCAAATAAAATATTAGAATTATTGTCTTGAAGATATGCTGAAGACCAATTAGTTTGAATGTTTTCTGATAAAGGATGTAAAACACCATTTACCATTTGAGAAATTCTAACCCAGTTTACATAGTCAGGAGGTAGTACAAATCGTAATTGATTAGTAACGTCTAACTGAAGAATTTTTATTTCCTTCATTGCGTCATAATTTAATTCTTGTATTCCTCTTTTTGCGTGAAATAAAACTTGGTATCTTTCTATATTATTTATAAGCTCATGATTTCCTTGATACATTAACATGAAATTGTTAACTATATCTGACAAAGAAACAAACTGATAAGAACCCCAGTTAGCATCGGAAGGGTTATTTCCTGAATTTTGATAATATGCGTAATCGTTTATATATGCCATAATTATGATTGTTGTTGGTTTTCAGTTATTTCTAAATTTTGACCAAAAGCTAATACATCAGCCTCTCTTATCTCAAGCCCTACGTATTGACATATTTTAGCAACAAGCATAGGCTCATCAGATAATGGCAATTCAAAGTCTTGGTAATCTCCAGCTGTTGGATCAAACAAAGGCTCTCCTCCTAATAATGAAGCGTAAGTCCAATTCGGAGGAAGAGGATACCTTACATATTGAGATGTAAACTGACCTATTTTATTTATTGTATTTGGATAAGCTTGGGCCACTAAAGCATCTTGTGTATATGCAGGGTAGCCAATATTTGGTCTTGTCAAAACAGAATTGTTTAACATTGTAATTTTACTTTGAGCAACTCTTTCAGCTTCTATAATATTATTAGCAGAATATATGTTATATGTTTTCCCTATAGCATTCCACACCAGCGCACCAGCTGTTGGAAAAACCAAAAGATTTGTTGCGCTAACAACTTGAGAAATTACTGTATTATAAACCACTCCCCCTGTAATAGTAGAAACTATATCTCCAGGCTCTACTCCTGCTGCAATAAAATCTGCTGTAGTGTCGTTTACAGCCACACTGCCACCATTGGTTGAGGTTGTAGTACCTGCAGCTAACTCTTTTGTATATACCATCATTTTATTAATTAAATAATAATCAGAAGGCAGTGTATACAAATTAGTTTGTATACCACCCAGCTGTGTTGTTGCTGAATTTAATAAAGGTGTGTTTACATAAAAAGTATCAATAACTTCTGCTAAACCTTTAGTAATATCTGCGTAACCAGTGCCAGAAGTTCTTTGGTTTTCTTTTATTAATTGATTATTGTATTGATAAAAATAATCTTCAAACATATCCATTTGTGCTTGACCAGCATAAAGATTAAAATCTGATGGTGATATATATCCGTAATTATTTTTATTGGCTATTGCTAATACAGTATTTCGTACTTCATTTATAGGCATAATTAATTCTTTTTACAAAGATAGCAAAAAAAAAGAGGCTACTTTTTTTTGTAGCCTCTTAAGGTATTGGTTAGTTAATTTGCTTATTAAGCATTAACAATACTTGTAACAGCTTTCGGTAATAAAACCTCAAAGTAAGGTTTTTGCCAAGATGTAGCTAATGCTACTTCCATATTATCTAATATAGAATTGTAAACATCATGCCCTACTTGAGCCGCTGTTGTTACTGTAGTAGTAGTTCCATCAACATAATCAATTGTAACTGCTGTAGCTGTTGCTGTTGCTGTAGCAATAGCTTTGACTCCGTCAAGACTGATTAATTGACCAGTAATAGGAGCATTCGAAATTTTAAGAAATTTTGCCATTTTATAAAAAGTTTTTAATGGGTTAATAAAGTACAAAGATAGTAAAAAAAAAGTCACCTTATTAGGCGACTTTCTCTTTCTGGTTAGTTAGTTTTATTTTAATTTATTTTTTAATAGTTTATAAACTTCTAAACCATCATCGCTTTTCATGAAAGATGCTACAATAAAGTTTTTATCTTCTCCAAAAGGAACTGTTAGCATTTTCTTTTTATTGTTTGGAAGATTGTAATATACATCCTTTCCATTATTTCTTAAAGTTAAAAAGGATAAATTAAAAAATTGGTAAACATCATCCATAAGCTCTAACATAGGATCGTTTACAGTATCTAAAAAGTCATGAGGATTATTTTTAGAATAAACTAATATGTCTCTTTTTAATTCAGCTGTTGTCATTTTTTCTACAGCGTTACCCATTAATACTCTGCATATTTGTGTAAGTTTAGAAATATCTTTAGTTATTTTTTTAGCTTCTATTTGAGCTTCCAACTCAAACTCAACCCACTCTAATTCAACAGCAGCATCACGTTCATGGTTTATTTCCTCAAATACATATCCATTACTTGGATGTAGTTCTAAAAATTTTTGTAAAACTTGATTTTCTTTTGAAACTGAAAGCATTCCATCTTCAAACACAATAGGTTCTAAGATAGCATTACCATCCTGTTCATCTTCAAAAGGTGACTTTTGATTACGAGCATAACGTAAAGGTCTGTTATTTCCTTGTTCTTCGTCAAAATGTAATAAGGGTGATCTTTGTGAGTGTCTTGAAGACAACATGTAAGATAGAGGAGATTTATCTCCTTTTAATCGATAAGCTTTCGCTTTGTACTGTTCTTTTTTTGATTTCATTATAATATAATTTAATTTGATTTTTAAAAAAAATAATTACCCTCGTCATTATAACGAGGGTAAATATTACTACTATTTACTATGAATCTTGAAATAGGAAGAAGTTGTTTGCACCTAAAGTACATACAGCTCTTTCACTCAAGAAGTTTACTTCCATTGCATCTAAGTCACTTGTTCTTGCTCCACCAGCTGAACCAGTAATCCAAGATTTGTAACGTCTGTCTTCAGTCTCTGAAGCTCTGTAACGAACGTGTAAGAAAGGACGCTTTGCGTTCTTGCCTAAAATTTGATCGTATACAGTTGTAGATCCAGCTGGAACTAAAAGTCCATTGACTTTACCTGCATTAAGACCACCTCTCATTGTAGGATCATTTAAGTATTTCCAGTCAGACTTGTAAAAGTCATATCCTCTACGGAATCCTGTGAAACCTAAGTTTAAAGCCATGTCTTTGTCATTGTCAAATAAACCGTAAGAAGTACCACCTGCTCCGTAAGAGTTTTGTACTGCTAACATGTCATCAATGTCAAATGAAAACTGACGATCTACAAAAATAACATTCTCTTCAATAGATCCTTGCTTGTCAAGTCTTTGAATAATGTTGTCAAACTGAGCTAAAGTTGTTGGATTTCCTCCACCAAATACATTACCTCTTTGTCCAACTACATAGAAAATTCCTTCAGATCCAGACTCTCCTGCTACAGAAGCACCTGCTGCTGTACCTTGTAAGTAGTCTCCTGCACCAGAACCTGCTGCTGCTGGTACTGCTTCAATCATTGCTGTTTCTAAGTAATCTTCAAAACGTAATCTTGTGTCGTGTTCAGATTTTAAATACCATAAGTATCCAGATGCACCATTTTCAGATGTAACTTCTACCCATCCAATTTGAGCCATATCAGAACCAGAAACAGAATATTTGTCTTTGATAATGATTGGTTTGTTTTGGAAGATAAAATCATCAGATTCTAAAGAACCTTGCATTCCGCTTACTCCTTTTGCAAATTCAGAACCATATACAAATATATCACATGATGTTGCTGCTGCCATAGATTGTCCAGCCGCTTCATAATAAGCAATTGTAACTTGGTTTGGATTAGCAGCTGTTGGAGCTACAGTAATAATACCTTTGTTTTGTAAAGTTGAACCTGCTGTGTTGTCAGAGATCATTACAGTCTGTCCAGCTCTTAAAGCTGCTTGACTTGATGTTCCACCTAAAGCTGGGTTAAAGTTAGTAATGTTATTTGGAATAGTCCAAACACCATCATCAGCTCCTGCTGCTGCTGCAGATGTACAAGCTTGATATTTAGTGTGTAATCTTCCTTGTTCTGCCCACTTGATAAGGTCAGAGTTAGAAGGCATTTCAGCACCTACCATTCTTAAGAATGAAGCTACTGTTCTATTTCCATAACGCTCAAATTCCTTTTCATAAGTATCAGGAAGATACTGATTCAAGAAGTCAAAGTTAGTTATGTAGTTTGTTGATAAAGGAGTTTGCTGCGCACTTGGCTGCAAGTCAAATCCTGGAGTTACATTTACTGCCATAATTTTGTTTTTTTATTAATTATTTTTTCTACTTTTAATTTTGAGTCCTCTTCCACTATCATTACTTACATTCATAGGTCTAATCGTGATTCCGTTTTTAGAAACCGATTGAGATTGTTGTCTTACATCCATATTTATGTTTTTAGATTTTCTTGAAACATTATCTACAGCTGCGGCAACACCCTGGTCATAAAAGTGTTTAGCAAATTTATCAGGATTCATAGCAACCGAAAAGGCTTTATGATATCCTACAGGATCGTTAATTAAACCATCTTTATCCATAAATTTGTTAACGAAATTGTTAACGTCAGATTGGACATTTTTTAGCTCTTGTGCGTCTCCTGGTTTAAAAGAAATATTTTTATCACCAACTGAAAATTCAAAACCTTTGAACTCGTTGTTAAAAACCGACTCGGTTTTATCTAAGAAATAATTGTATCTCTTCCTATTTACTTCTTCAATACTTTTAGATTCCTCTATATACTTTTTATATGCATCTAAATCATCTTGCTGATCTTCGGACAATCCGCCCCCACTTGACTCAAGAGGAACTTTATATTTATCTTTCTGTTCATTAAGAAATTTCTTTGCTTTAGAAAGTTCTCTTTTTTTAGCTAATTTTATTTTTCTAATATCTTTTTCATCATCTAAATCTTCATCATAAGAAAATTTGTCTGCAATAATATCTTGAATATCTTCTGAGTCTAAACCATCTTCAGTCGATTCATAATAATTAGCAAGTATGGTATCATCCTCCATACTATCAATGTCTTTTTGTAATTTATAAAAGTCATTAATACCACGTCCAGTTTCCTGTTTATATTTTAAATACTTAGAAACATCTTCAGGTAGCTCATCATTTAGTTCTTTTTCAGAAAATAATTCATCTACTGATGATATATTCTTATCATATCTGTTCTTAATATAACCAAGAACATCTTCTTCTTTTACCTCTGTTTCTTTTGAAAAATCAGCAGCAGCCTCTTTTAACGCTTCCTTTGGCTGTTCTTCGACAGGTGAATTTTCTTTTCCAGATAAATCTATCTTATCGATAGGTTTTTCTGTGTTTTGTTGTTCAAATTGTTCAGCGTGTTCTTTTAATAAAGCTTCTTCAACTTGCGCTCTTGATTTTTCTTCGACATTTCCGTCTACTGCTTTTACTTTAAATTCCATTTGATTTTATTTTTAACAAAGTTAATACTTATTTTAATTATATTTTAGGCGGTTTTAAATATTAGAAAACCTTCGTCTGGCTTCCCATTGTATTTTTTTAGTCTTGCCTAACATAGCTTTTTTTGTGACTCTTTTATTAAAATCAGATCTTACTTGATTCAATTGTGGCCCTGATGTTTTTTCTATCATTACTTTATTTATCTTGGATTAAACTCAGCTAAATCAAAACCATCTAAACTATCTTCATTAGATTCAAAGTTTATTGCTGGTAAGTCTCTCTTCTTTTGTTCTATCATTTTAGACGTTTGAGTAGACTGTTGACTTATTCTATTGTTTTTTGCTTTTTCCCTTTCGGATTCTCTCGATTGTAAATTAGAAGCCTCCAAGCCTTTTAATTGCATTTGCATTTGGAATTCCACTTCCATTAATTGTTTTTTTAATTCTGCTTCTTTTTGCAATTTTTGTATATCAAAACTAATCTCTGCTTCTTTCAAGGCCATCTTAGATTGTGTTTCAGCCTGCTGTGTCTGCATTGCTAACTGAGCTTGAGCTTGTTGCGCTTGCATTTGCATTTGCGCTTGCATTTGCTGTTGTTGCATTTGCTGCTGCTGTTCCCTGTCTTCTTTAGCTTTTCGTTTTACTTTAAGTAATTGATTAGCCATTTTTATATTAGAAATTTCTCTAATATCTATTGCATCTTCTAAACTTATATTTTCTTTAGACAGAGCCATTTGTATGTTTTGCTCCAACATGGCTTTTTGTTCTTCATCTGGCATAAGGTCTATAAATATTCCAAAGTCATGTAAATACAAGTTTTTAATATCATCTAATATTGATAAATTATATTTACCAATCTGCATAGCAAACTCATCTTTAAAATCCGCATATTCTAAAACATCTGCTGTTCGTATAGATAAACATTCAGCTAAAGTTTTTGTTATATATAAACTTGCGTTTAAAATATGTCTTGTCGCTACGTTTGAATTTAATGCAGCTAATTTTTGAACCCCAACTAAAGAGTTTGGATCAGGAGACGAACCGTCACGCGCTTCATTTAAACCTGTTACAGACCTTATCATATCTAAATAATGATTATAGTTGCCAATAAGCATTTGCATCTTACTTGCGCCACTATTTGCGGTTAACTGGGTAATAGGAACTCTTGCGTTATTATACTCTCCATCTTGAGTATAACTTCTTCCAACAACACTACCTGTTTGAAAGTAAAGCCTTAAAGCATCTTCAGGGTTGTAAGCATTTCCAGTACCTAAGTCAACTTCATTTAAACCATCAGCATCTATAAAAACACCATCTGGAACAACTCTTGAAACAACTTGCTGAATTTTTAAATGACTTACTTGAATTAAGTCAGCAAATGGAATCATTCGTCTCACTAAAGACTCCAATTGTCCTTTATACATTTTTGGCGCACACGCTACATAATTTGGCATAGCATATTGACTTGCTGATTTTGGTCTAACCATGTTTTCGCCCAATTTCCATTGAAGCATTATGTTAGTTCCCATAACCATTACACCGTCATACCAAACATCAATAGTTTTAGTTATTTTTTCAAAATCACCCTCATCCATCATTTCTTGAGGAGGATTAAATTGATCATCTTTTTCTACAACTTTATAAGTTCCATTAGAAGTTTTTTTCTTTTTATAGACAAAAGTGTGAGTAGTTTTATAGTTAAAATACAACAATGTAGCTGTGTCTCTATGAAACATACTATTTTCATAAAACTGCTGTGAATTATAATAGTCGTACCATGATTGACTATATTTAGATATCTCTTGTAAATCTTCATTAGTTAATGAAGGATCTATTTTTATTAATTCCGTTATTGGAACTGTTTTTATTTCACCCCAATAAAATGTATCTTTAAAATAAGGATCTTCTGTATAGCTGTAAACTACATTTGCAGGATCAACATACTGAACTCTTACACCTTCTCCTGGAAGAAATATATGTTTTGCCATCCCAATACCTAACGTAGTAATGTCCATGTCAACTCTTTTTCTCGTGTCACTATAATGACTTTCTTGAAATAAAGTATCAATTGCTTCTTCTGTTGCAATTTCAATAGCAGGCTTATAATTCATTTGCATGAAAAGCTCTAACTCTGCGTCTGTTTCTGGTAAATCTTCTTCTTTTGTTTGAAACACATTTACCCCAAAATCTGACTCTATTTGTTGTAGTAATGGTTTAGCGAGCATTTCGCCCTCAATCATTTCTTGATATTCATTTCTTTTTTCTGCTGACAAAGCATCTTGAGCAACAGCTTTTATTTTAAAAAGTCTATCATTCATTCCATTAACAACAATGTCAACAAATTTAGGAATAATAGGCACTGGTGTCCAGTCTAAATTTAAATAACTTAAATCACCATCTATAGCTAATTCGTTTTTATATTTAGCAACTGATTGTTCACCTCGAGCATAAAGTCTTAGTCTGTTAAAATCACCCCATTGTGAATAAAACCGACAAGATCCACTGTCTCTCCTAAACCATTCGTATTGTATTGCTTGTCCAACTTGTAGTCCAAACTCCATCGTGTCTTTTACAGAGTCAGAAACAAATTGGTCTGGAAATGCAGAGGCATTTACTTGTATCTTTACGTCTTTCATTTATTAAGTAATTGACTAACTGAATTCTTATTATTATATCTTGCAAAGTTAATGCTTATTTTTGATTTTTCTTTAGATGGTGTGTACAGGTGTTTTTGATTAGCCATTATAGCTAATCCTGAACTTATGGAAGCATCAAACTTAGTTCTGTTGTTAATATCAAACTTCGCCCAATCTTCTAATGTTCTTTGAAAATACATTACACCCATTTCATCACTATCTCTATAACTTTGAATTAAATCTAAACCTACATGTTTTTCTATGTAAGATTCTATAGCAGAAGCATGAGATTGTTTTACATCCTCACTTGAGTTAGGTATACCACCTAATTCTTTTTCTGTCTTTGATAATTTATTAAATCTTTTATCAGGTCTGTTCATACTAAACCCTCTATACCCTCTGTTTTTAAAATGATATAACAAACGAGGTTTATTGTTTTCACACAATATTGGCATACCATAAAACACACAAGCCATTAGCACTTCTTCAAAAAATATTTCAGCAGTCTGAGGACGTGCGATATATTCTAAAAAAAACTCATTACTTGGAGCGTTATCCATATTAAATTTAGTCATACCATGTAAAGCACCGTTAGAGCCTTTACCAACTACAACTCCTGAAATGTCATAAGAGTCACAACCAAATGAACCAATATGTTCATTCCCTGGATATTTTCTACCGTTTTTTAATGTCACATTATTTTGCAAAGACATTTCAGGTAACCAAGATACAAAAAATCTTCCTCTTTTATCTGGACTCCAAATAACCCTGGTGTCTTTAATTCCGTTTTCCCAAGAAAATGATCCTTGAGTTATATTTTGGCCCATTATTAAAGAGTCGTTATAATCAATTTGTTGATATATTTTAGTTAAATTAAAAAGTGACTGCTTACTTTCGTCTCTAAATGCGTGCGACTCTGTTCTTGGAAACTGTCTGTAAAACTCATTTAAAGCATCTGGATCATTTGATAATGAATCAACTTCGTTTTGCCAATAGTCTATAGCGCCTTGATGTATCATCTCACCGTCAATACCTAAAACTGGACTTGATGGATTATTAAATACAGGCATTCCATACCTGTCTATAAAGCCTTCCATATTCCATTCCATTGGAATGAAAAGTGAATATAACCCACTTTTAGTTTGACCATTAGAGTTTCGTGATCCCACATTAGAATCGTTATATAATTTTTTAAAATTACCACCACCTTTTTCTAACGCATTAGATGTAGAACCCATCATACACTTACCAACTATTTTACTACCTAATCTAAGGCAGGTTTTTGTAACCCTCCAGTTGTTTAAAATATTATCAGGACGCTCCCACTTTCCGCTTTCGTCATGCAGAAGTAATCTAAGCTTCTCACCATCATAACTGTTGTCTCCAGTATTCTTCCAATCAATAGTAGTATCTAACCCCTCAAGCTCTTGCTCTTCGTTTAAATACATATTTTTTTTAGTTATTTTTGCAGCAGGAACTCTGTAAGCTAATTCAGTTTTTGGCTTATCCATACCATCTTGTATAGGTTTAAAAAAGAATGGATAATTATTAGATATAGGAACAATTTTATCTGTAAACATTTTTTTTGCATCAGATCCTGTTTTAGAAAGTATACCTATACGAGCATCCTTGGTAATTGTACCCATGTTAACACCCTCGCATGATGCCATAAATGAAAATCCAGAACGTCTAATCTTTAAGTAGTCCATTCCAAAACTTCTTTTATCTGCCTTACAGGCTTCCCAAAAAATATAAAATATTCTATTGGCTTCTCTAAAATCTGGAAATCCAACATCAATCTTAGTCCACTGTAAATACATATAATGTGTTCCAGTAATATAAGTAGGAATTCCTTTATTCATAAACCAAAAACCTTCTTCTCTAAGATTAAATTCGTTTTCAATATAATCTACCCATTCATTTTTAAAACTCGAAGGAGTATCATGCCATTGAAATATAGATTTAATTCTTGTTAATTGTTTTGGTAGTGTTTTAGGTTTCCAGTATTGATCTTCTTTTTTTTTAGATCTTTTAAAAATGTCTTTAGGAGGTTTGGGAAGTGCAACATTTAAGCCACTAATATTAATAATGTCTTGAATTTGACCTGTTTTTGATATAACAACAAAATTATACTTTTCATTATATCCATATGCCCAAGTTTTTGCTTTGTTTTTTGTACTTAAAACATTTTTGGGAACTATATTTTTAAGCTCGGTATATATTTTATTTTGATCTTGATTCTGCAAATCCCTTTGGTGTATTATTTATTTTAGTATCAATTCCTTCTAATAAATCTTTTTCTTCTTGTATTTTTTTTATAATTTCAAAAGCATCCATAATGCAAAGTTTTTTTGTAGCGGCTGCATTTTTTAATCTATCAGCTGCCAGCTCATCATCTTTATCATACTTAATAATATCTTCTTTTGCAACTTTTATAAGTTGTAATACAGCAGACTCACCAGCTTTTATAATCTCTTTTTTTATGTTTTTTATATCCATCTTTATTTCGATTATATTTAATTTTTGCTTTATCTGTTTTTTCAAAAAACTCTGTATTTTTTTTAGACCTACTTTTTTTTCTCATAATATTCTTTATTATAAGTATGATGTCTATAATTTACCAATATTTCATCATTTAATAAAATTTTTTTTTCAGCAATTAAAATACAATTATTGTTTTCTCTAATATAATAAAATTTAGCGTTATTTAAATTAGAATGATTTGTGTATCTTCCAGCTAACGTTCTTGTTTTATTTAATTGACCATAACCAATAACATCTCCTTTTGTAAATTCTTTGTTAGCAAATATTCCTTTCCCTTCTATTTTAGATTTTAAAACTTTATAGTTATTATTATTATCGTCTACAACTGGTCCTGCTAAATTTTCAAAATCCTTAGATTCTATATATTTATTTAAATCATCCACGTTTATATTCAATTCATTAAGCATTTTTTGAAAATCATTCATTTTTTTTTATTTAAAAAAGCAACATGAACCAATCTTGATTCATCATCTTTACCAAAATTATTTAAAGTGTTTCGTGAATGATTTATATTTGATGGAAATATAAAAACAGAATTGTATGTTGCATTATATACTAACATATCATTCTTGTTTTCATCATACAGAGTTGTTCCGTATCCACTTGGATAAACTTTATTTAAATACAGAATAGCGGTTAATTCACCCATCATTTCATCAGTATGAATATAGTTAGGTTCTATTTGACCTAAAGGGGATTTACGAACAAAATTTAAAACAATATCATATTCAGGTATAGTTTTGGCAAGAAAATTATAAAACTCATCTTTACCTTTTTTACAAACATTTTTAAATAAATTGTCTCCGTCAGGTAAATCATAAAAACCTTCTTTTAGTATTTTATTTACATAATCGTCAGGATTATAAATAACTTCTTCATAAAATTTAATCATAACACTACAGTTATATTTTTAGTAAACATCCTGTAAAGCTTTTCTTCATCAATAACAAACTCATATTCAGATTCTGGCTCGTATAATACTTGATCACCAATCTTAACCCCTTTCTCTATCAACTCGTCATTTATATACCTAACAGTACCTCTTAATGGTTCGTTCTTAGAATTTTTGTTTAAATAAGAGTTTTGAGCTTCTAATGGTTTAATAAAGCAATATTTATCATACCCCATCCATTTAGATTTTTCGTTAGTTTTGTAAAGATAAAATTGATCAGGATCGACAAAGAATAGATCGTCTTTAAAAAAGCTTTTACCGCTTTTTCTACGACCATACATATCATTATAAAACTTAAAAACATTATGATGTACTAAAAGTATGTTACCTTCTTTTATAGGGCCTGTGTAATTAATCGGAGTTGCTATAACAATAGCAAAGCGATTTGAAGATTTGTGATCTTCTTCAGAAGTACTGGTAATAAATTCTATATCACCATAAGATTTAATATTGTCATACCTTCTATTGTTATAAGGCTTAACAATAAACGAGTAAGGAGATTTCATTAAAAGTTTATGTTATATTCTAAAGATATAGGCATTGTACACTTAAATTCTTTCCAAAGCAAAACCTCATCTTTTTTCATAATCCAGATTTTATAAGACTTAGCTTGAATGTCATGTTGTATAAGATGTATTCCGTAGCTTCCACCTAAAACATCTTGACCGACTATATAATGCATAGCGCCAGACTTATAATCTGCTCCG
>Ga0208792_1000056_pt1 | contig 47407 bp, 44 predicted proteins | sample 14_taG_FD_184087 | JGI IMG/M metagenome (GOLD analysis project Ga0208792, IMG submission 184087) | Marine viral communities from the Subarctic Pacific Ocean - 14_ETSP_OMZ_AT15311 metaG (SPAdes) (version 2) | ecosystem: Environmental > Aquatic > Marine > Oceanic | place: Pacific Ocean | collected...
CAGAGCATCAGGCAATACTCACGTACCTTGAGTTGGATGTCGTTGCGAGCATCCTGGGTGGCAGCGTAGTCAGCGAAGGTGGCAGTCATGGTGTTTGTGTCGATGTGAATAGTATAGGGCAGATTATGCCTTGCGGATCTCGCCACCGACCACTACGTCAGCTGGCACACGAGAGACAGTGTAGCGACGGATCTGCTGTGAGAATGGACGCCATGCCTCAACAGTCTCGTTAACGATGCGATTGTGCTGACGATCCATGCCCTTAGCAGTGGTACACTTGCCTTCCTTGCGGAAGTACACGATAGGGTGCTGGGGAGCGTCAACAGTGTCGATCTCGATCTTGTAGAAGGAGTGCTTGACGACTGTGGTGGTCATGTGGTGTGTCCCTTGCTGATGAATATAGTATAGGGCATTTGGATGCCCTGTGTTGGTTCAGTGGACAGTTCACGAGGTGGTCAGTCGAGACATGCTGATCATGAATAGGAACACTACCATGATCACCACATCCCATGACTTTGTTCTGATGAAGTATGGGATGCTAATCAGATCAGCAACACAATTCAACATCACACCAGCAATTACATTAACATGAAGAATAACAAAATAGGCAGTGATAACACCAACGCTGCCTACAACTCTTGCTTTACTATCGAGTTTCATTCATAGTAGATCCAATGCTTCTGGTGATAGTTCATCACTAGCACTCTGACGCCAGTTCTTATTCACCTTGTCAATGTCTTCTACTAGATCCCATGCGGGAATAGCATCATCGATGTTCTCCAGAATCCAACGGTCGAGCATTACTTCAGAAATAGACATGATTAGTCAGTTGATACGAATGATTTGAGTAGTGGCATAGCAGAGTATGCCGTAGTGTTGCTTACGTCTACAGTTTTACCTGGACGTTTGTGGTTAATTGGGGCAATGTAACATTGCTTTTTTGTGTTGTAGAATCCCCAGATCGATCGGACAGGCTCATTAGTGTAACTAAACCGAGCGTGATTCCTAATCCAAATGCCAACGACGTTGGACTTATGTTCATGAATCTCATAAGCGAAACCTTCTGGTGGTTGATGAGGAAAATCAGATGGTAGTGTCAAGTGCAAGTTGTTCAAATTCAAGGTGATCGCAGCATGAATCATCATCATGCAAGTCAATCATATCAGTGTCAACATGACTGAAGAGTTTGTCAAAGAGATCATTTACGAACTGTTTGTTGCTGGATTGTTGAGTCATAATAGTTCATCATTTTGGTGTCGCGATCTGCTAAGAATAGCAGATAGCAGGTGAGAGCGACAAAGGCAAAGATGCCGCTCAAGAGATACTGAGTGATTTTCATTAGATCAACCTACTGCCATCGGCATGTACTCAGAGCGTGGCATCTGTGACATATTGTATCCACTAACTGTAGCACCGTTAGCAATACGTGTCTCCCACTCATTACGTGCGGTAAGCATAGTTACAGTGCTGTAGGACTTGAGACCGTTAGCATTCCAAGTGACGCGCTTCTGGAAACGCTTGACGCCCTCGTCAGCGATGAATGCTTCAGGGAAGAAGTCAACTGTACAGACGTTGTTTGTGAGTTGCATGGGGTGTGTTCCTTTGACTCTCTTAATATACATGGTTATGGGGTGCTGTGCGCGTTTTGTAGACAGTTCGCTAACTGGTCGTATGTGGCACCATCATCGACGTTGTTCTGCATAGCATGGATTTTGGTGGTGCCTAGATTACATCCCATCATCATATCCATCAAAAATAGGATCTGAGAGGTCGTTAGAGGCACATCTATAGTCCGGTCAGTCATAAGTGGTTCAAGACGCTTGTGGGCGATCGTGGAGGGGTCTCTGATAGTCTATCAGCATAGAACCGATTAAGCAACCACCTGACTTCCATGAAACTGATCCGTTTTCTGTACTTACCTGATGCCATGGGAGACTTGAAACTAGTAAGGAAAAAATCCATAGTCTCATCTCTCCACTGGTCTATCAGGGCATTGATTGCAGGTAGATCTGCCTCTTTTACTATTGTTGACTCGATCGGGAAGTGATTTCTATTAGTATTCTTACACTCACCAGCACTATTCACCAGTGATGGTACATCATTGTCCTGTAACATACGGAGATGAATGTTATTCTGTGTATTTGTGTCAATTCCGTTGACGAGGATGGGTGCCAGGTCCCGTGGGTTGAAGCGCACATGAAAATCAGTTTTTGTTGGTGTGTTGTCAGATGTGAGCATAATCTCCTCACCATTGACAAATGTGCGCGTGTGTTCTACTCTATGCGGAACAAAATATGCAACACCTGCGGGTGCATCAGTGTCTGTGAATAGTTGCATGTCAAACTTATCCCATGCATACAATCTATCCTTGAATAATCTTTGGTTCCAGAATGTACTGGGTACGATTGCAGCGACATACTCACAGTTATCCAGCATTAGTTGTAGTGCATCAAGGTACATGTCCTCATGTATTAGTTGCACTGGTAGTTTCTTACGCGATACTACTGTCTTCGCAAGGTATGGTGGGTTAGTGATACACACTCTGTACCCAGTAGGAAACTGTTCAAATGTATTTCTATACTCTACATCAGGGTGATTGGGTTCAATATCATATCCATGCCACTCTGCATTTACATACGAAAAAAGGTGCCCCGCACCTGCAAATGGTTCCAAGATTGTAGTCTTGGGAACCATCTGATACCAGGAGCGAAATGCACCAGAGTTGTTAAATGGGTCAGTCGTTGTATAATACTGACCCAGAAGTTGCTTACTCATTCAATATTATTCAGCAGTTCAATAACGGATTGGTTGCTATTCATCATAGCATATTCTTTTTGCCATGTCGAGTAATATGCACTCCAGGTATTAGGTACATTTTTGTGCCTAACGTCTGACACATACTTGTCAATCATGAGCAAGATAAAACCTTGCATCCTGGTAGACTCTTCCCCACGGTTAAGAATACCAGAACCAATGTATTGAGACTTATCTCTCTTACCCTTTGTGTGCCAATGTTCAAGAAAAATGGTATCACATTCATATGGTGATTGACTCTTATTGATTGCATCCTTAGATACATTTACGGTCCAATCACGAAGTCGTTCGAGTGATTTTTCATTATCACGATGCTTGAACCAAGACATCAACACACATGCCAAAATAGGACTAGAAATGTTGACATTAGTACCAAGATTATCAAGAACTTCATCTTGAAACCACATTGCAGCAGGATAAACTTCCTCTACAATTTTACATGCTTCAGAAAGTGTTGATTGTGCTCCGCGAGTCCAAACAGTTGGATTGATACCAGCAGCAGCATATTCCCATGGTTGAACCATCAACAACTGAGGTGCAAATAAACTTAAACCGCGAGGCAAAAGCATGGCACGAGCAGCACCAAAGATACGATCATTTGCTTTCTTAACATCATCTGGACTGTTAAACCAGTTAAAAACTTTAAGCATCTCTTCATAAGAACTAACCATAATGGTTTTCTTATTCAATACTTCAGGTTTAGGATTTGTGGGGGTAGGATATTTTTGCCACCACAAACGACGAGTATGAGCATCAGCAAGAACTTCCGTGCCTTTCTTGAATACTAGGTTAGCAATAGTGGGGTGAGGAATATCACATGCACACTCACAAACAGGAATCTCAATATGATCAGGAGTCCGAACCTGCATCTTCTTATGATATTTTTTTTCTTCTACTCGTTTCTCTGTATGTCTTTGACCAGGGTGATCTAAGATTTTCATGTACTCCAACCATGACATTTTTGATCGGATGAATTCAGGTTGCCAGACTGTCATTGTAAAAAATAATAAGAGAGTTCAGTTAATACCAAGACGTTGTTGAAACTCAACGTGATCAACGACCCAAACTGTGTCAGAGTCGTAGTTAAACTTGAGGCGATCAAACTTGTTAGTCAGGTCAGTATCGATGAGGATGACATATACTTTGCCTTCCTCACCATACTGTTGTGCCCAATCAGCAAAGTGTGCTGCTTCATGAAACACGTTGTCCTGATGTCCACCTTCACCAAAACAAATCTTGGCAAAGATATATCCTTCGACATTGCCGTTGATCACACCATCGATAGACTTGAGGCACTCAAGTTTATCAAGACCAGACTCTTGGAACTCTGCTTTGTTCAACAGGCGTCCATCCTTTGTGGGACGGAGATCCTGGTTGTTCAAAGATTGTACGTAGATACCATAACCACTAGAGACACGGTTAATCTGATCAAGAACGTAAGATTCATCCTTTGAACCTTGACGTGAGGCAAGAATAGCAGTACCATGAGCAACTGCTAAAGCAAACTCATAGTCTGCTTTGCACTTCTCGTAGATATACTCACGACTGGTACGAAGGAGTTCAGCAAGACGATCAAGCGACTTGAAGTTAATCAATTGCTTAAGATCAGAGTCACTGATATTCTCTGTATGACAAATACCCTCAGCAAGAGCGATATTTGTCTCAAATTGGCGTGTGATACGAACTTTTGAAAGATCGGATTTGAACATTACAGTCATTGGAATGACGCCACCTACATGGGTGGGATTATAGAATGTGGAGTCTTTAGGGCGCTTCCTCTCCCATGAACCTAATATACACGAGTTTGGGGTCTGTGTCAACCCCCTAGTCCAGTTAGCGAAGTGGTGGACCCACGAACCAACCAACAATACTTTTCCTGATACCATATGTCACAGGTGTAACCCTATGAAGTAAATGACTTGGAAATACTATCAATGTACCGCGTTTTCTAGGAACCTGGAATATATTATATGGATTATCAACATCTGGGGAGTTTGGTATTGCTATCTCCAACACACCACCATCGTAATCATCATTTAGGACCAAGGAAAATGAAAGTTTCCTAACAAATACTTCACTACAGTTCTTTTGAATATCAACATGCCAGTTGTAATAATCATTTATACTATAGTGTGCGTACTGAAACTCATCATTGTCATAGCAACGAAGATCATAATTATATCCTTGCTTATTAACATCTGCTACATTGTTTAGACATAACTCTCCAATGTAATGAGATGAATGAATAAACTTGACCTTACTAGATCTCCAGTTGTTACCAATAGTATTATTGACAGTTGTTGCTTTCTTCCACTCTCCTATACTATCCAACTCAGTGATCATACTAGTTAATGTTAGGTTGTCAATCCGAAGTTGGCGTATAACAAAAGTGTCTAACATTAACTCTCACTAAAAATAGGGATAATATCAGTCTTAACGTGTTCTGTTTTGTTAATGTGCTGTTCCCACATGCTAGCATCATCCAAATTATAGAAGATCGCTTGCTGCTTTGCTTGCCCCTTCTTCTTGTTCTTCATCCACACAACTGCATACTTCATCCCAATACTCTCGAAAAACACATAAGGTTGACTGATAACGACCATGACGGCATGATGGGTCAGGTCGATCGATATAACAAATAGTGATATACCTATCACAAATAAAATCTACCCACCCTTTAGTGGCGTGATACTGAACCATCATACCACGAGTAAACTTCACTCGTCAACCTCATCAAATAGTTTACGATTTTTATTCTCTGGTTTAGGGAGACGGAACATCTCCTTCAGGTCATTTAGATCATTTAGTTGCTGTTGAATAGAATCAAGTCTCCTCTGTATTACATTGAAGTTATGATCATTGTTGCTCTGGATCGTCAACAAATTTTCAACTGTTTGTTTAAACTCTTCTTCGTTCATGTCAATAGCGATCGGGAATACGGTGGTCTAGATTGAGAGCAGTGTTGCCAGTCATGTAGTCTCTAAGAGACATAGCACGACAGTATGCTTTCTTATGATATTCTATCACATCATCGATGCCAGATAGCATCTCTTCATGCGTTTGTCGTGCTGATACTTTATCATCGTTGAGATAATCATCGATCGCATTTTGCATACGATCTTTGCGCTGTTTTGAATACTCATGTGCCCAGTTAATTTCAGTTGTCATTAAAGTCTTCGTTGCGACGTTTGTCAAGATACTCAATAATTTCATTGCGCCACTCTAACAACTCATGATAGCATTGCTGATCATGTGCGTCTTGACGTAGCTGATAGTCTGGTTTGAGAACGCTCTCATAAAAGATATAGAACGCATCTTTACGTTTCTCGTGTTTCGTGGTACTATTCCAATCCATGTAATACAAGCGTTATAGGGGACATTGTAGCATGATTACTCAATTTGATCAACCGATTCGATATCACAAACGGGAACTTCATGTTCCCCAGCGATAATGTACCAATGCATGATCTGTCCATGATACTCTGGATGAGCAGGATAGTCTGTAGTATACTCCCTCTTACCAACATACATCAGTTCACTCTTTGGAATGTTATTATCTCGTAACATTGCTTGGAGTTGCATGTGCTGCAACTCTATCTGATCAGGAACTTTCATGTGGTTCGATGGACGCTTTACTACCATAGCATAGGTGTCAACCCACTGTCAAGTCCTCAAACTCTTTCAAACGGCGTTGGTGGACATAAAAATCTTTGATCATTCCATCCACACCAATAATATACTCCAATTCAAATGTAGATTGACCCACACAAATTGATCTGATATAGTCTTTTTGCTCACTGGTGATGAGTTCCAGTCCACCCTCACGAGAGAGCATGTCAAGAATAGCATCAACAATATTTGTATTCTTAAGAGTCTTGTTCAAAAATAATTCATTATCATTATTAAATATTTCTGGATAATGAAATGCTAATTGATATTTGATGTCTGTATTATCTGGCAATATAGAAACTACACCCTTAACCATATCGTATCGAGTCTGAGTTAAAGTATTGAGTTTACTTAAAATCTCACTGTTGCTTACATTGAGTTCATACGTTTTATCATATACAGAGAGTTGTGTAGCAACTCCATTGGTATTATACGAAATGCCCATAACTGCTGCTTCGTAATGATCTAGATCACTAGTAATACTATCAATTTCAGTTCTACATTCTCTAATACTTTCATTGTCAGTTTCTTTAATGAAAGTATCCCAGACACTAGGATGACTGATAGTATTGAAACGAATAGCATTCTTACAATAAAATGATATAATCTCACCGTCTTTATGTTCTACATGCAAATATTTGTCGAAATAATAATTTGGATCAGTTGTATGTTTTTGCGTATAATTAAATAGTTTGTTGCATTTATCAATTACAGCAGAACTTAGTGCTGGCAAATAATTAGAGTCAACCAATGATGTAAACCTTCTAGGCATCATCTCAATTGTTGAGACATGTTCCTGTGTGTTTACATTATATTTTTCTACAATATCGAAGTCTTCGGAAAACATTATTCGTTAGTTGCTATGATTTGACCGCTAGAATTAGCAAGAGAATAAAAAATATAATTCTCTGGAGTAGATGTTGATGCCTGACTCTCTGGTAAATTTGACTCCAAAAAGTTCAACGTGTCAGTAATATCATCAACTTCAACAAAAACATGTTCTGATTGATTTAAACAAGTCCATATATCAAGTGGAAGAATGTCTTTATAAAGTTGCATTGATGCATTGATTGCATCAACATCAGAACTATTATTCCATCCTGTTGATCTTAGATACAAAATAGCTTTACCCTTTAAGGCAGCATATCGCTCAATAAAATTATCAAGATAAAATGTGTCGTAAGATGTGTTCATTTTAGTATTAGTTTCCAAGCAATAGTTACTCTCAATCCAGAAAATAATCTAGATGTTCCCTCTGCCATGTGTAGTATATTACCAGGGAAAAGAACAGCAGAGTTTGGTATAGGATTTTGATAATGTAATTCTTCTTTGTCAAGAAGAAATATAGTCTTCCCGCCCCAATCTGGTCTCCAGTTAGAATTTGCATAATATAATAGGGTTCTCCCGTTTGGTTCATACCAATCAACATGGAATTCTCCTTGAGTACCAAATGTATGCCCATTAGCATACACATCATACAAATCATAATCTTGTTGGGTTTTTTCCCTAATGATATTTAGAAGATAATCAGAAAAGTATGTGTCATCTAAAAGATCCATACGCCAAAATGGTATACCAAGAGAATTATTATTCTCATCTACATGTGATCCATGTCCATGTCTCCACCGTGGTTCATTTATTTTAGATGTGATTCTCTCTACTACATTAAAAGAAAAGAATTTGTTATACTGTATAATATCATTCATGTTTCAATCCAACATATGAATACATCTCTTCTACCACATTTTACCTCATTTACTCTGTGAAGTAAATTGCCGGGATATATTACTGCTTTACCTTTTGATAATTTAATACTACGTTCATTCTCTATCACCAACTCTCCTCCATCATAATCATCATTAAGAAAACAAGTCATACTATAATCTGGTCTCACACCACCACATGGATTAGCATCATAATGATTCTCATACATACCACCAACATCATACTTGACAAAATATATCTGTGATATTATTGACGCAGTGAATGGCAATTTGTTTGCTATTATATCACGACAATACATATTCAAATCTAAATTACCAGGTCCATCAAACACAGTTTGACAGACCTTATTAGCATCTAGATTACTTTTCTTACCATCTTCAAATGTTAGATATTTAAAGTATTGTGTGATATGTGATAACTGTTCATCATTTAGTAAATCAATCTCACATATCATAGTTCATTTTCATCAATAAAGAATCTATCCCAATCTACTTCAACATCCTCATTAATTTTCAATTCCTTCATCATATCTAAAATTTTCTGTGTCACTTTCTTAGTGGGAGCAATTCCTCTTTGTGCCAGATTAAACATGTTGACCTCTCTGTTCTTAAAGAAATCAGTTGATGCCTGAGAGTCATGCTTAACCCATTGATTAGCATCATCAGCGTCCATAAACGCAGGAGCATCTGTTACGCCATCGTCCAACTTTCCATCTACATATAGTTTCCTATATTTTGCTGGATCAATTGGAAATTTAAGATTGTATGTATACTTAAAATATTCCAATCCAGAGTTATTAAATTCTGCATTTGTTGGAGCAGGTGTAGAATTTTCTCTAACCCACTTTCTCCATTTAATCCATTCTTCTTTTTCGCCTTCGTAAGTATCTTCAATATCAGGAAGAATTCTCCAATCAGACAGAGTTAGCATCTCGCGCTTCTGCCTTTTTAGTTTATACATACGCTGCTCATAGAAAGCAACTTCTTTATCAACACCAGCAACTAAAGTATCAACTTTGAGGTTTTTAACCTCAACTACAACTGCAAAGAATGTTTTAACTAATTCATATAATTCTTTTGCCTGTTCACCTGTAGCACCGGTAAAGGAATATGTTTTCAAGTAATTGCTTTCAGTAGCAAAATCATACTTTACTCTTTTTCTTTGGCAGAAATATGTTCCATCACTAAAATATTGAAAGAACTCAAGTAAATCTTTATCACTATGCCAAAATTCATCAACTGATGTGTTTAAGAATTTTTCCTTAATTTCAGCATCCATCTTAAATCGCTTACCATTATACTCGGTAGGCAGCAAAGTAAATCCCGAATCAGAATTTCCACCTTCTAGTATGGTATCGTTTGCGAAATCAACTTGAATAAGAGCTATTTTTTGTTCCATGGGTCGTTAATTACGTTTAATGTACCATCCTGTCAAAATATATTTATCTTCAGTCAAGACAGTATTACCTTTATGTGTATGTGTATATCCTGCAGGCCAAATAACTACTGTGCCTGCTGTTGGTCTAATTCTTCTTCTTTGATACATAAATTCTGTTTCTGCTTCACCCTCTGGCATATCATTTAGATATATCATCCATACTATTTCTCGCATAGCATGTGCTTCATCAGAGTTTTCATAATGCCAAAGATGATATCCACCGCCAGGAGGTGTTTTTTGTATTTTAATGTCAGAAGAAATTAAACTAGTTTTAGTTAGTGATTGATATTGTGAGATGTAGTGTAATACACAAGATCTTAATATCGAATTAATCTTAAGCACCAAATCTCTATTAGCATAATTTAATATAAATGCCATGTCTTTGCGATTCATTTCACCGCCATATATATCAGCTGATTTATAAACACGATCAGCACTATCTACTTGAGATAAATCTAGACTAGGATTAATGACACATGCTTGCTCAATAGTATTGTCAGTGAACTCACGTAGTTCATCACACACTGGACGGGGCATAAAGTTTGGCCAAACACCAATAAAATCATCAAATTCAACTTTAGTTATTTTAGGGTCAAGCATTAATTCATGCGGTCTATAATCAGGTAATTTCATTCTAATATGCTTTAATGATATATTTAGTCTTGTGGAATGGGTTGAGAATTGGAACTTGAATCTGTGGTGTCATTGAGACACTAGGAGTTGGTTTGGCAAAACTACTATTCCATTTAAATGTCGCATCTGTCATGTCCATAAAAATATCTGCTTGTGTAAATACCAGATTAAGTTGAGTCACACCATTTCCTAGTCCACTTGTAATGGTGCCAGCACCACCACTATTACCGGAACTAAAATCAACCTGAGCATTCTGAACAACATCTTGTGTGAGGAAGTGAGAATGTGCATTTGTAAATCCACTGGTGGGAATATATTGCTCAATTGTAAATCTAGTTGTCTCAGTATCAACAACAGCAGCTACTGGGTTTGGTTCTCCGCCACCAGTAGATTGTAAAGATGCCCCAGATAAACCACTAACAGGAGATATCCACCAAGTCATAAAGTCAACTGTTGCTTGAGCGTCATCATTTTCATCACCAAAATCAGATTGACCAGTGGCTCCACTTGGAACATCCACATTAACTTCCCAATTAGTTGGTAAATTAGCAGCTGCCCAGTCTTTCAAATTGAAACCATTGCCGTAATACAATTTCATTTCATTTTCAAAAATTCCAAGACTACCAATGAAATCTGCCCATTTACCAGCAATATCATCAGAACTACCAACTTGATTTCTATAACTATTTTTCCCAGTTTGACCACCAAACATACCCCTACCAGCAGGAGGACCCCATTTAATTAATGGATCTCCTCCATCACTATCAGGAATAGCACCAACATATGCATGATCATGTAAAGGAACATTTACTACAACATTTTCTAATGGACCAATTATACCACTAACTTGACCGGTAATAGAAAATAAAACATCATCAGTAACTGTTTCAAGACCAGATATTCTCACTGTACCTAGAGTAAAAAATTCACTGTTTACTCCACTAGTTCCAGTTCCCTGAATTTGTTCTAGTGGTTGTGTACCTAAAACGTCTACTTTATCAAAGTACCAATATCCACCTTCAGCACCAACGTTAAGAATAGATCCACCACTATCAATTGGTAATGCAGCAGAATTGCCTCTACTAGCATCAACTTGACCAGTTCCACATAATCTTCTATTTCTATAGTCAGGAATATTAAAACTGGATCCAGATCCACCATAAGTATATCCAATTATATCAAATAAAATAAAATATTGAGTGGTACTTAAACTCTGCCCTTCACATTTAATGAATCCTGGATATCTAGAATTCAAATCTCCATCCAGATCTCCATATTCAACGATAGAATTTTCTTTAAGGATAGGTAATACAGTGCCAATAGGATAACCATCAAATTTTTCTACTTTCTTACTATACCAAACACCTAAATTATCTGGTGGTAAAGGTGCTGAGGCATAACTTGTCACTGTCCAAGTAAAAGGATTGTTTAAAGAACCTGTTCCCACTGTAACTACAGTAGGTTGCGATGTATTAAGGTTTGTTGGTACTAATGATGTTATAGCGAATGATGTATTTACATTAGGATCAAAAGTTCTGGGACCAGCAACAGGAATATCAGAATCAATAGAAATTAAAGATCCATTTGTAGCATTGATAGTAATCGGTATATTAATACCACTTACTGTGACTTGAGAACTAGTCACATATGTGTTTGGAACTTGATTGGTTAAATCAAGCGGGGGAGTAAATATTGCATCACTGTCTGGTCCACTACCAGTTATAACCGTCCATGTAGATATAGTACGTTCTCCCACCTTAATTTGTAAAGTGTTAGGAGTATTAAATGAAGCACTAGATTGTAGATAAATTGTTAACTTATCACCATTTTGCACGGATGTTGGGAATACTCCAATAGATCCACTATTAACTCTCACACGAACTAAACTAGAATCTGTAGAAACTACTTCAACTGGTACAGATAAACCAGCTGTTAATCCAGTGATACCAGCAGACGGTTGCTGATCTGATCCAATCAATGTACTAGTTAACTGACCAGTTTTATCTTGGAATGAAAAATTGCCTGGTGTATCATCATCAGCAACACCAGTAGTGACTGTCCATGACGATCCGTTTGCAGTATCAGCAATTGACAAATCTGTAAATACAGGTGTCAAGTTAGCAGTAGAACTTGGAATTCTTAATTGTAGGTAATCTCCATTAGATACAGTTCCACTAGTGGACCAAGAGGCACCAAGTAATACATCAAATCCATTAACATTAGTGCTAGTATTACCAGATACGGATAAAGCATATTCACCTGTGCCACTAACACTAATAGGAGCATCTTCATTTAACCCCTGTACCGTCAAAACCTCACTATAGATCATTGTGTCTGGTTCTACCGGATCCAAATCAGTAAAATTTGGAAATGGTACAGCAAAATTACCTGGAACAGCTTCATTTTGCACTTCCCATACTTCAGTTGCTGTTCCAATTTCAAGAACAACCCTCATAATTTGAGTGTAAAAAGTAGAAGTTCTTCCTCTTACCTGTATCCTTGCACCATTCTCAACTGTTACTGCAGTAGTATTATCAATCCAACCAGTATCCCAAGTCCCATTGCCATCGTAATCAATACGCATCGCAACATAATCAGTAACAGGAGATCCTCCAGGAATAGGAACATTAGATGAAATACCTACAGCTGCCTGTGTAGTTGGTGTTAATCCACTAACAACAACAATTGATTCTCCAGGTCTACTACCATCAGCGAATGTATACAAAGTATCAATGTCGGCATCCTCAAATCCCTGCATGGGATATGGATCAGGAGTAAAATCCTCCTTGATCGTAGTAATCAACCAATATTGAAGTAAATCACCAATCAGAAGAGTAACTGTTTGAGTTGTATCCCAAGAAGAAGGTGCCTTAAATTTAAACTGAACGTAATCGCCTTCGGACACGTAAAGTGGTTCATCATTTGGTGCAAATGAAAATGTCATTCCTCTTACATTGTATCCCAGTGTTAGTATTTATCTATGATGTTATAGTTGACGAACATCTTTATAATCATTCTCTTGATTTTTGTCAACTTGAATGGGATAATTTGCTTTAATTTCAATATCAACATCAATATCATCAATCAAAATCAACTCAGACAAAATATCTCCTTCTGGACTGAAGACTGGTTCTTGAGATTTAAATAAATCGTCTGTCTCAGGAATAGATAAATTATCTGGTGTTTGATCAATATTTACTGCAGTAGTTTTAATATCATTAGCAGTTCCACCTTCGCCAACAACATCAATAGAAAAACTAATTTGAGAAGGACCAAAATTATTCCAAGGAACGGTTATCGGAACAGTTCCATCTGCTTTAGTTTGTGAATCGGGATTTCCCAATTCAGCACCAGTAGCAGGTGTCCTATTAATAGAAGTTCCTGTTGTTATTGTACCATCCAAATATGTATACGTTGGGGTAATACTTATACTAGTGTTAGCATATTGAGTATTATATTGAATGTTAAAATTATTTCCATAATCTATTTCATTTGGAACTGTCAAAGATGCTGTTGGAATTTGTTTTACATAAATTGTAATACATGTTACAGGTGATTGTCCAGCAGGTCCATCTAAAAAAGCACAATATGTTGTAGTATCTGTTGGACATACTGTTTCTGTACTGGTTATATTTGCATTAGTTATAGTTCCAGTAGTCCACGTAATACTATCAGCATCTCCAGTATAATTCCAATTAATATTGGCACATGATCCAACAATAATAGTGGTTTTATTAGCACTTATCTCAAGTATTGGTGGAATTAAAACATTAACTGTAACTTGTCGTGTTGTACTTCCCGCAGGACCGGTTGCCGTTAAAAGATATGTGGTAGTTGATTGTGGAGTTACATTTGTACTACTGACAAAATTACTGAAAGTAGTAGCGTTTGATAAAACTCCGGGAGTAATATTAAGAGTAGTAAGATCACCAAACACAATCCACTCTAAATTAGCGGACTGCCCCTGAATAATTGTAATAATATTTGTATTATTTACAGTAAAATTAGCACTAGGAGGTAGATATTGAATATGTCCTTCAATATACCTTTCGCCAGCAGCACTAAGACTCAGTACAATTTCAATACCAGCAGCAGCACAACGTGTCAAGAAATAATTATACGATGCCTGAACTGTAGAGAGTCTCATCGAACCGGAAATATCAATCCAGATAGAAACAATTGTTCCATATGGCAAAGAACCAAAATTACAAATCGCAAACCAATCAGATCTATTACCAGCATTTCCTTCATCGCGATTAACACGAATTGGTCCAATTGCGTTAGGATCTGCTGGATATGCTGTAGGCACATCAATACCACTTTGCCCTGATGCTTGTGGATCTAAGATATAGAAAGTTCTGTATGGGAATGCTGTTCTAAATCCTCTACGATTATTTGTCGCACCACCAATAATAGCACTACCTGCCCACACATTATTCAAAGCTGATTGATTATTATAATAACTGTTATTTGTTTCATCAATAACAGATACACAAGTAACTAATTTTGCAAAATCTACTGCCGTAATATTACTAGATTTAACATTAAATTCTTCATCAATACTTACAGGATCACTATTTGGTTTTATAAGATACACACCAGATTCAGTAGGCATAGAATTACTACTAACCGAACTACCGCCAGGTGTTGGAGGTCCACTACCAATTGGTCTAAGATTTTCCCATACACCAGTGGTATTGTTTATACCAACTTGAATGGGATAATTTGCTTTTATTTCCACTGATATATCGATATCATCAATCAAAATTGCTTCAGATATAACTTCTACAGACTCTGGTGTATAAACTGGTATCTGAGATTTAAATGCTTTATCAGTTTCGGGAATAAGCAAGTTGTCTGGTGTTTCGTCAATATTAACAGTAATTGTTTTTGTCTGTGAAATATTTCCACCATCACCTGAACAACTCAACTTAACAAGTATATTTCTTGGACCAAAGTTATCCCATTGAGGAGAATAAGAATCAGTTCCTTCTGATGTTCTTTCAGCAGATAAATTTTCAGCTGAACCAGATGGTGTTAATATAACAGTTTTTTCTAGAAAAGGTGGTCCAACATTAGGACCAGCAGTATATCCACCATTAAAAAATTCTAATTTTATTTCCGTATTTGCGTATTCTACCTCATACAAAACATTAAATGAAGTTTGTCCATAGTCTATGGTATCTGGAATATCAAATTTTTGAATGTTTGGTAGTGCATATACAACGATAGTCAATGAAGCTTCTGGATTATATGAAACTAAATCTGTATTTGAAGTATTATATCCCTCAGCTGTATATGTTGTTGTAACTGTAGGACTAACAAAAGATGTGCTATTTACATTACTATTATCAATATCTCCATTAAATGGCCATCTAATAGCATTAATATCTCCAGCACCAGTCCAAGTTAATGTGGCAGTTGGATCCGTTGGTTTAAGTATAAGTTTATTACTAGAAAGGTATACCTGGGGGTAAATTGTTTGAATTATTGTAAGATATCCTTGTAATCCATTAGCACACCCACCAGTTGTTCCACCTCTAGATCCTGCGCTACCAATAGCCACAGGAACTGCCGATCCTGGAGCATAAGTTCCTGATGATACTAGTGCTTGCCTAGGTATAGTACCTTCGACGGCAGCAGCACCACCGCCACCCCTGCCTACAGCACCTGGTTTAACACCAGTAGTTGTAATAGTAAAACAACGAATATAACCATTATTGCCATTACTAGTTTGAAACCAAAGACTTATTCCACTAGAATTTTTATAACGATAACCCTGATAAGAATAAGGTTGTCCGCCAGTACCACCACCGGCAGCTTGATTACAAACACCACTAACAGAAAAAGTCCAAGAATTATTTGCGTAAGGATTAGTAAATCTCAAATTATAATATTTTCCGTTTGTTGGCAAGTATCCAGTTAATCCATCTGGAGCACCTGGATTTGCATAACTCAGTGTAATATCAGAAGTTGAACCAGATTGACTAAAATTATGACTATTTGGTGGCACTCCATTAATGGTTTGAGTGTCGTTATTATTAAAAACGTGATATGAAGATGAAGTATATGTATTTACTCCATTGGATCCGACACCACCATTTTTTCCAGAACCAGCAACTACTCCACCTGACCCTCCAGTAGATAAACTACCACGGCTTCCATTTGCTGAATTTATCGAAACTCCAGTACCTGACCATGTATATCCAAATGTAGATCCTCCCCCGAATCCACCTCCATTTTTTCCTCCAATTCCTGCTCCTGTACCACCACTTAAAGATATTCCAAGAAAACTAGTTGTTCCACCACTGGTTCCTGCAGTAGTAGTCAACGCAGCATTAGCAGCAATATTTTCACCACCACCACTAGCACCATACATCTTAAAGTATAAACTATAGATATAAGGATCTATAGTAAAAGTACTTGAGACACTGATATTTGTAGTAGCAGCATTAGAACTTACATTAAATTCTTCATCAATACTGATAGGAGCACTATTTGATTCTATAGAATAAACTTCAGGTTCAATAGGCAAAGAATTTCCACTAACCGAACTTCCCTGAATATATGGGGGAGATCCAATTTGTCTAATATTAGTCCAGTCATCATCTTGATTACGATCAACCTGAATAGGATAATTTGATTTAACTTCTACTTTAATATCAACATCATCAATTAAAATCAAATCAGATAAAACTTCCACCTCTGGTGAAACAACTGGTGTTTGATCTTTTATTAAATCTTCACTCTCAGGAATGTTTAAATTTTCAGGAGTGTCATCAATAATAATTGGAATAGTAGCTACTTGTTCTTGGAAGTTGCCCAATTTACCAGTTGCTCTAATTACATATGTGACACTCAGTGGTCCCCTATCATTATAAGGTATTGTCGTAGTATACCCTGTAGTGGATTGAGTTCCACCAATTTCAGCACTGTCATTAACAGGTAAATTAACCACAGAACCCGCAGATGATCCAACAAAATCATAATTGTATGTTGGTGCTATAGTTATAGAGTTTGTAGCATATTTTGTAGTGACATTAATAGTTCCCTGGTTGCCATATACTAAATTGGTCGGGGGATCTATCGATAATTGTACTGGTTGATAAACAACAACGGTCACGCTACCTGTATCTGTCCCACCAACACCAGAAACTCTACCAGTGTATATTGTAGTATCTGATGGAGATACATTTGAATTACTATTCAAATTTCCATTAGTAAGACCACCAGACAACCACGTTAAGGTAGGAGTCCAATTTAATCCGCCACCATCACCACTAACAGTCCAAGAAATATTAGCTGTTTCACCAAGCATCATTTCCGTCTTATTCGTGGAAATGTTAAAAATAGGAGGAATGTAAACAGTTAAAGTTTTTGTGACTGAATTACTGGTAATACCATAATAACTTGCGGTTAGAGTGCGACTAATGGTATTATTAGGACTATAATTTAAACTACCAGATGTTCCAACACTACCTTGACCAGTTAAAGTTCTAGATGTAGAATTACTGACAGACCAAGATAGTGCAGATGTTTCTCCCCTCTTAATAGCAGTAGGATTAAAATTTAAAGTAATACCTGGTGTAGGATATGTACAAGTTCCATTATCAAGATCTGCGCTTGGATTGTAGTTTGTAGCGCGAGGGTCTGTACATCCAGGAATAGGCGGGGGTGGAATAAATCCAACCCAATCTATGGCAATACCCCAAGGTCCACCACCACTGTTAATAGATGTAGCACTAAGAGTATATGTACCTGGACCATAATAATTTGATGTAGTGACTAAACTTTGTCCCCTAAAACCACCCATTCCCATTTCATAGTTGCCATTAATATAAATCGCTCCACTATCATCTACGTTAGCATAGAATCGTTGTCTGCCATAATTTGAAAAAGTAATAGTCCAAGAAAATGTTCTATTGGTTCCAGGAGTACCACTAGCATCCCTGCCCCCAATATTATAATTGTTCATGAAACTTGACCAATTTGGTTCATAAAATTGGTTAGTATAACCCGCAGTATTAGGAGATCTACTTGTGAAACTAGAATCTTGGGTCATTTTTAAAACTTAATGATGTATTCTACAAGAATAAAAGGTGTGACTAACTGATCTAATTTTTCGTCATTACTGACATCAACATCAACTGTAGCAAGTACTCCTGACATATCAATATCTTTTTGTGGATATGAATAAGTAAAATTACTAGTATATGCTATTGGTTTTTCAACTCTATGGTCATGAATAGATTCTCTACCAGACTCAAAAGTAAAATCAGTTTGATTGCCAGCACCGCTATTTCCTAATCTTAGAGCATTATCTTTACCACCTTCTCCGCCTACTTGATGGCTAGTACTATAGTTTAGATATGTTTGATTTGCCCTATGAAGATGCCCCTGAAAATTTTCAATATTTAATTCAGTTTCAGAAGTATTTCGGTCTAATCTATATCTAGGATTGCCTAGCATGTTAAGTGTTCCACTAGCGGTAATACGAGCAGATCCTATATAATTTGAACTAATTTGACTACCAAAATTACTAATAACTTCAATTTGTGGTCCAACTCTATTTGTTGTAGCAGCATTTAAATCTTCTCTATCCACAAAATCATTATTATATGCTCCAGTTCCTCTACCACCAATAATTACCTTAGATCCCAAATCAGGCAACTGAAACTGCCCCAAATCATTAATACTAGGATCAGCGTTTCTAACCTGTGAAATTTCTCTTTTAAATCTACACTGATCTCCAACACCAACGACTCTAGATAATGCCAGAAAATCTTTTGCCAATAAGACAGATCCATCACACTTCAAATACCCCGCCGGAATATTGTCTTTAAATTGAGCAGTGGTGGGGTCGTTAGATGAAGAAATTGCGGGAGTAGTATGTACTAATATGCTGCCAACACATCCTCCATATTTTGATCTTTCGTATGTGTAATTTGCCATTTTAGTATGCTCTGATGATGTATATACATGTCATAGACGGTTGACTAGTGTTCATACTAATCTGTAGTGCTGCAACATTTGAAGCATTATCTAGATTGGTAGTAGCAGGAATATTAACATCAGCAACCAATGTAGATTGTGGTTTTAAACTATTTTGATCGAATACAACTGTAATTGGTTCATGATCATGAGCATCAACATTTGATTGTGCGCCACCACCAGTATCGGTAATAAAACTAGATCCAGGATTACTTAATAATGTGCCATAGTTTCCAGCAGCCGGTACATCTTCATAATAATTAGTAAATCCTGAAGGAATATTAGTATTACCACCACCAGAAGCAAAGGGAACTACATTAGCTCCACTGCCTCCTAAAACAGGATAATCAAAATTTACAGCTTGGGCAAGAGAAGTAAAAGTAAGTCTTTGCGGTGATAAGTTAATAGGTGGATTTTCACTACTACATCTCATAACAGTTCTTCCTGGGTCTCCACTGCCAAATCCACTAAAACCTGAAACAGATCCCCAAGAAAACCCATCAGATATAGAAACTAAATCAACATTATCTTTTTTAAATCCTTCAAATCCAAGACGAACAGAGTCAACAACACCATCATCAAATCTACTACCAAAGAAAGATGGTGCTTCATCGATAGCAGCATAATTAAATGTTCCCGTTATATTATCATATGGTATAACACCCAATCCAGGTCTTCGATTTGTCGCTGTTCCAGAACTACCTAAACCTCCAGCTATAGTTTCATAAATTCCACTATGACCATGTGCTCTAACATGAGTATGTCCTAATTTTCTGCCACCAATAAATATAGATTTTTCACCTTCACCATCTATAATACTATTACCCCTAACGTTTCCAGAATATCCAGTTCTCTCATTTAATGTAAAAACTACATCAGTATATACATTATTCCAAGCAGCATTCACTCCGTTATCAGTATTTTGTCCAATATATGGAGAAATTAAATTGCCAGCATCAGGATCACTATCTCTGTCAGAAGTTAATACTCCAAAATAAGATTGTTCAATGTCCATCAACATTTTACCACCAACCAAATTAGGTAATGTAAAATTGCCAGTATATGCCGGAAATCCTCCTCCTAAATTAGTAGTTCCAGAATTATAAGTATCCCCAATTGCTTGCACAAGTAGAGGATACTCATTTGCTGGTGGTTGAGTACCATCACAGATAATCCAACCTTTTGGTATGTTACTGACAGGTCCAGACCATGGCATGATGGTGCCAATAACGGCACCTTTCATGGTTCTTGTTTCTTGATAAAAAGGCATTTTCTTATACGTCCATTAAGTACCAACCCGCAAGGGATGAAGGCACACCAGGTTGACCACCAGGCGCAGATGTTGCAGCATAAACTAATCCGAACGAAGCATTTGGTGTTTGTACAACTAGTTCACCACCATTATAACCAGCAAAGTTGGAAGGTGCCACACCAGACAATACCGATATTCCGGTATTTGTTATTTCACCTTGAACTTCTACGTTATCGGGTGCTCTAATGACCATCGTTTGGTTATATGTGAGACTACCACTTATATCTATAATGCGAATCATATCGCCCATTTGAGCATTGCCTGGTAGTCTGACTAATGTATTTCCATTACAGTTAATAAAGTAATTTACATTAGCTGCTACATCTACCGTGGTATCAGCAGAATATAACCACTTTCGACCACCAGTGCTAGTAATATAATTTTCAATTTGGGCAACTTTCAATGATCCATTATCAGAAACTTGGAAGATGCTATTGCCATCTGTGTTTGTAATTTCAAACTTAGAATCAATTGCTCCTCTTCCAACCCCTTCCTGGAACTCAAGGTTAATTCCACCATCAATATCAAGTGATCCACCAAATGTAGATACTCCTGTTCCTAAAGCAGAGAACGAACCATATACAGTGAAGTCTCCAGAAGAGTTATCAAATGTCAAGCGTGGAGTAGTGCCATCAGTTCCAAAGAAGTTCATATCACCACCGTTGATCGTTAGATCGCCAGTTGCAGTATCAACTTGTAAAGTTGTTCTAGCAGGAACACCACCAGCACCACCATCAGTAATGGTGAAGAACTGCTGATTTAGAATTGTAGAACCATTAATAGTAAGAGTATTTTCTGTAGTTAGAGTTCCAGCAACAGTAGTGTTTCCAGTAACACTATCGATAGTAAACTTATTAAATCCAACACCAACTCCAACATCACCTAAAATAATAGTATCTCCAGTTGTAGATTCTACTCTGAATACGTCAACCGCAGGATCTCCACCATCATTAACAATTAGAGATTGTGGAGAGGTTGAAACTAAACTTTCAATAGCAACAAATTCTGATTGCGACAATCTGATAAGATCAGCAGTAGTTAAAGTACCACCAAATTCAGCAATACCAATTCTTACATTACCAGATCCACTTCCAATACCAGATAATGGTTCGTCTAGTTGATCATCATTATTAAGATCAGAACCAGTAATATAGGAAGCATTTGCCTGCTTATCAAGTTTAGCAATAGTACAACCATCAGGATGATTAGTGCTAAGAGATGTTCCTTCTTGTCCTCTACTAACAATTAATCTGTATCCATTAATATCAGATGGATTAGCAACGTTAGCAATACCAGTGATACGAACAATTTCACTTTGAGATTCATCTCTCAATCCAGTTACGATATTTGCTCCACTGCCAACACTATCAGGAGAGAAAGCATTACCTCTATCAATTAAGAGCAAATCGCCAACTTGGAAGTCAGTAATAGAAGGAGTGGTAATTGGTAGATAGTAGTTATTACCAACAGAGTTAACTCCATTTACTTGGAAAGTAAGGTCTCCACCACCGCCACCGCCTAACTGAGAGTCGGTAATGGTGATATTTTCATCGTTAGAATATCCTTCACCAGGACTTTCAATTGTGATGTCAATAGTGAAATCAAATCTAACAAGAACTGTGAAACTTGCTCCAATACCAGCACCATCAGAAGTGCCCTCAAGGAAGTTATAAGTTCCAGGTGTTCTACTTGTAGATCCATTATTAACAATGTTGTCAATAGCAGCAATTTGACCACCCGAAACTAAGAATGTATTTGATCCCCAAGAAGAAACACCTGCGGTATCAATTAATCTACCTGTAGTTTGATATTTGTAGAAGTCAATATTTGGATTATCGACCCCACCAACCTGGTGTCCAACAATAGTAGTTCCAAATCTACCTCTTACAATTTCAATAATACCAGCATTCAAACCACCGTCCAATCTGATATTACCTTCAACAATTGCTGAAGCAAGAACATTTAATGTGTTTCTAACAACGGTTGTTCCACCAGTAGAACCTAAAGTAAATGTGGTTGCGTTGGTAGCAAGATTAACTGTGTTAGTTTGATCTCCATCAAAGAGATTAACAACTCTTGTTTGTGTGAACAATCTAGAACTGCTAGTTCCAGCACCATATCCAGTACCAATCTCAAGATTGCCAGCAAGTCCAGTGTAGAATGTTTCAATCTTAACGGAAGAAGATGTATCTGCCTGTGTTGCCCATGCTCCACCCAAAGTGATGTTACATGTAGATGACACATCATTAGCAACAGTAGCAATATCTAATGTTGCTGACTGAGTATTTCTAAGAATCTTAAGAGTTCCATTTGTAGCAGACTCACCAACAAGTGCGGTGAAATTACCAGAAGAATTGCCTATGTTAATTGACTGATTAGCACTAGTGTTATTCAGTAGATTAAGAATCTGACCTTCACCAGCCCAGTTTAGAATATTAGCATTTTGATTGACGAAGTTGAATGCATTGTTTGTAGTTGTGATATCACCATCGTTAACTTCAAGATCGCCAGTAATCTCCAGATTCTCATGAATTCTAGCATCACCAATGACAACAAATGTCTTATCAAGACTCTTATATGGGTTGACTACATCATTGACGGCAGTGTTAATACCAACTCTACCATTATTGGTAGTCATCACTCTAAATGTAGCATTATCACTAGGATTGTCACTATCACCACCAACTAAGAAAGCATCATCCTGATTAGTTTCAGTCTTGACGATAGACGACTCAGTTAAGTAAGAATTAATTGTCTTACCACTAATAAATGTTGTTCCAACAATGTCTAGGTTAGCTCTTGGTAGAACTTGATCGGAACTAAATGCATCTAAACAATCACTATGAGCAGATCTAGCAACAGTATTAATACCTAATTTATAATCACCAATAGTTTCTGTGCTAGCACGTAATACTTCAGCACCAACTAATCCATATTCTTTCCAACTAGAATTAGAGAAGTCAACTGCTGGTACTGGTACACCAGGAGAAACATCAGTAATACCACCAGCACCTCTCCAAGAAACAGTTGCGATATTAATATTATCATAAATTTGGAAATGTACGTAGTTATTGGTAGAATTAAACGCATCTCCATTAGGACTAAAGACTGTCCAAGTAGAGTTAAATCTAGAATCTGGATAATCTCTAAATCTAATTTGTGATTCGTTAGTAATTCCAATACCAGCATTGCTGACATCTACACCAAACTCATCTTTAAAGGTAAGTTTAATCAGATTTGTACCATCAAACTCAATAGTAAAGATATTATTAGTAGGAATCTGCGCGAAGTAGTTTGCATAAACCCAACCCAGAGAACCAGTTCTTCCAATCTGCTTTCCTTTGAGGAGAATATCACCAGGTTTAGCAGCAACACCACTATAATCTACGAATTGAGAAGAGAGTAATCTACTGCCGCCAGACGCAATTGTAGCAGAGTTGTTTGGTGTGATATTAGAAGGAACACCAGAAGTAATATGAGTTTGAATTTGATACTTCTGACCCATTCCTCTAGAATTAAATCCAAATACAGCAGCATCAACTCTATTCTTACTAATTCTAACATCACCAGAATTTGGTGGTTGGAAATTAGTTCTATCTAAAGTCTCATCTTGCTCATCTAAAGTAACAGGATCTATACTAGATACGTTGGAACGAACTGTGAAAGAATCTCTTACTTCAGTTAAGTCATTGTCCTGAACCGAAACGATCAGAGGAGACTGGAATACGTTTTGCTGTGAACCATCACCACCAACAACTGTAATGTTCTGATTGAACGTTACAGGAGTATCGAATGATGTAACCAAATTACCAATATCCTCATTGTCATCTTCACTATCCGCAAGAACTGCTCTTTCTAAGAATGTCTCTTCACCGGTAATAGCATTAATCTTACGATTACCAATGTAAAGATCACCGTTAGAGTTTAGACCCGTGTAGAAGACAATACCAGCGTCTTGTTTCTTACTTTGGGCGTAGAAGTCCTCAGTAGGTGTTAAGACGATCTCCTGACGCGCAGGAAGACCTGTAGAGTAGTTTCCTGGACCGAATCCAAGATACTCAAACGTGTGATTACCAGCACGAGCAATAGAAGGTCTTCTAAGTTCAACATAATAACGCTGATCAGCAACTACGGTACTATCACCAACAATCGCAATCCTACGATCTTCAGAACCAGAAGTTGCATTACCAGTTTGTGCTCTAAGTTGATTATTTCCTGTAGAATATGTGTTATTTACAAATGCTGATTGCAATACAAGATCCTGAACCAGTTCTTTTGTTACAGAATTTTTGAAATCATTCGTTGTAACTAAACCGTGAACATAGTTGTCAGCAGCAGAGATTGTAGCAGGAGGATCAAGCAACTGAGAAGCAAGATTAAGTTCTTGTGTTGATGTACCTGCTTTCTGGAACCAAAGAGGATCGTTCTTATAGTTAAGAGGATACAAACTGCTAACTGGTTGAGAGAAGTTAAACTTCTTAAAGTTCTCAGCAACACCAGCACCAGTTGGGAATGGTGAAATATTACCACGTAAGCAACTTAAGTAATAGATACCGTCTTGCTGACCAGCAATTCTACGCTGAAGAGTTTCATAACTAAAGACATAGAATGTGTCTTCAATAATTCCAGCATCTTCAACAGTTTCGACATAATATTCAATACCAGCGTCATCTTGAACACGATCACCAGGAGTGATAGTATAAACGTTAGCGCCGTTTTGCTTGTAATAATACTCCGGATATTTTTTCGCGATTAGTGTTTTTAGAGGTAGCGATTTGCCATAGTCCTGGTCATCAAGCATGTCAGCAAAAACACTACCCTGAGTGAATCTGGTATTAGTGTACTCTGAGTACTCTAATTTTCCGCCGCGAATATTTTTCAGAATTAGGTAATGTAGTCCACCAATTGTGTAATAGGCATGAATGTTGGCAAGACCAGAAGAGTTTCCAGTCCATTCAATCTGATTAGCAACAATACTAGCAGTTTTATTAACTACAAATGATCCACCCTGAGGTGCATTAATCTGAACGGTAGTAAATGATTCGTTTCGTAGACCAGGGAAATTAAGTGTATCAACACCATGATCAAATACAGTTAACTCAAGATAGTTGATTGTTGGATCTAATCGATCTTGTACATAACGACCAGATTGGATAGTTGCTTGAATACCAGAGGAGAACTTAGCAAACGCACGATATTCGATACCCTGTCCGGTTTGATCTTTCTTATATGGATCATATGCATTATCAGAATTTAAATTAGAAAGAACAAAATCATTATCCGTAAATCCAATAAATTCATTTGGTTGAACTGGGTTGCTGAAACGAGCACCATATACAGTACCAGCGACAGGTTTTAGAAGAAGTTTTTGTGGTACTAACTTACGTGTGTCATCAGTTCTTGTCTTGATAACAAATCCGTTAATAGGATCTCTTGCGTTTTCAAGATACTTAGGAATAACATAACGTAGTTTGTATGTTCTATCATTTGCTTCACGCTCATCTTCTAGACGAGTGAACCACATATCTGTAGATCTTGGACGATCTGATAGATCTTGCTGTTTGATTCTCCAGAAAATATTCTCATCTCTGATTGACTGAGAAACGCTGGATGATCCTTCATCCTTACAATTAACGAACCACTTGCCAGTAGTGATAAGACCATTACTAAATCCAGGATCATATTTTACAGGACTTCTGCGCTTGTTAGAGAAGATTCTAAACCCAGCACTTTGACCTGCTGTAAATGTAATTGGGAATACATTATTAATAGCATCAGCATGAGTCTTATGAATCGTAAAGACTCTATCATTCTGATAACGAGCAAAGAATGACTTGTTAGGATTAATCTTACCAAAGTTAGAATCTGATACGTCAACTACTGCTACATCACTATCGTTAGCATATGTCGTAGAAACATCAGGAAGTACTTCACCGTCGAATGCTCTAATGAATACTTCATGAGGTGTTACAGAAGAGAATGGAACGTCAAAGATATGCGATACTTCAGTTTCAATACCAGCGTTAACAGAATTAGTTAACTTAGCTTTATATGTGTGTAGATCATACTTCTCATCAAGGATGAACTGATAGATATCAATTTCAACGTTAGCATCAATAGACTCAGACTCAGAAGCATAGATGTAAATACCTGCTGCAGCATTCTCTTTAGAAGTTGCCAACATCAGTTTAGTCTGATCACTACCATTAAAGAATGTAGTGGTAGAATAATTTTCTGGTTGTGTTCTTCTACCAGGAGCAATTACATAGTAAGTTCTATTAGTTTCAAATCCATTAGGTAGTCTAACAAGACGCTTATCAACATCAACATATTTACCAGAGGCAACATCAAAACGTGGACGTGGGACTAATCTAACTGGTGTTCCAGTTTCAAAGTCATGCGGATTGGAAGCACCAACACCAGAAGTATTGATTGTAAATACAGTTGCTCTAGACGCAAATAGTGAAACACTAGCGGTTTGCTCTTCTCTATCAACTGATCCCACACCACTGTTAATAACAGTAGTAATATTACCAATCAAAGTGGTAATAGCATCAGCAGTTCCAGAACACTCAAGACCAGGAGTTGTATCTACTAGTACATCAGGAGCAGGAACAGAACCAGCTGGTCCAACAATTACTGTCTTAGGTAAAGTATCTGCCCACTGACCTTTTTCAAATGTGAAGTATAAACCTAATCCACTAGTATTAGTTTGCTGTGCGTTGATAGTATTACCAAAATCAAATCTCGAATTTTGAACTCCAAGTTCAATTTGAGTGCTACTTACAATTCTCTTAACGAATGCGTTCTCTTGAATTGTAGAAGAAACCGGAGGAGATCCAGGAGTAAGAAGTCCATTAACAATATTATTGCTGTTATACTCAACTACTCGCATACCAATTAGAATACCGCGAGTATCATTAACATCAACAATAGCACTGCCAGCAGTTGTGCTACAACCCTCAACCCAAACATCAAAGTTTCTCATGGCAGCAGTTGCTACCTGACCAACGTAGTTCCATGCATCAAGAGTTTCAGTCTTCTCGCCATCGATGTAAGTTAGGTTGTTGCCAACATAGTATGCTTCACCTGCTTGTACCGAGTTAATGTTGCCGCCTAATCTTAGGTCGTTAACAACGGCATCAACGATGTATGAAACATCACGATAACACTTCGATTGCTCAGCATCTGTAGTAAATCCACCTCTTGTTATAACAGGCAGAGTTGTCAGTGAAGTTACAGAGAAAGCATCATCAGCGATATCAAATAGAGTCTCAATAGATCCACGAACGTTAGCACAATCCCACTCACCTTGATCCAGTGGAGGAAGACTATCTAGATTACCAGCAGCAGTTGTATCACAAATAATTTCAACTAAAGTATTAACAGTAGATACAACATCAGAACAATTACCTGCTACATATCCACCTGGTTGTGGTAGAACACTACTTGTACTTGGTTGTGTTGGTACAGTTCTAGAAATACCATTTAAATTTCCAACACCAACATCGGTTCCAATTGCTTGAATGATAGTGTCTAGATTGCTGGTTGTTGCGTTAATAGCATCAACACAAGCAGGAGTATCCCAATCAGTAACAATGTTGTTGTCAATTACCTGAGTTTCTAAGTTATTGGGTTTAGCAGTAATAGATATGTTCCTGAGAACATCAGCGATAAGGTTTTTAGCAGCAGTAAATACAGCAGCTGCTTCATCACGCTCAGGATCTAAGAATGTTGCTGCAGCAACACCATAATTAACACAATTATTAGTTGCAGAAACAAATGTATGAGCAGATTGTGGATTATGTTGTACAGCACCAGCAGCAGCACTTACAAAGGTATGCGGCACACCAGCAGCAGATCCAGCATTACCAACGTTAACGGTGATTGTGGTGGCACTGACATCAGTGATAGGAATAGACTTACCTGCCCAAGGATCAGATCCAGGACGTGGATAAGTATGCTGAGTTACATTATTATCTTGATCACAAGTAAAAGTGAATGAATTATCAGCAAGAATAACACCTTCAGTAATACTCAAGGAATGATTTCCAATGGTGATTTCCATATCACCAGTCGTGGAGTTGTATACTGCATTGGTTGGATTGAAACTCTCATTAGCGCCAGAAGGACCAACATTGACAGTTATAGTAGAAGCATCTGCTTCTGTGATTACCATCCACTGACCAGCATAAGGATCATCAGCACTTGGTGAAGCATGTTGTGTCTGGTTGCCATCCATAGTACACGTAAAGATGACACTTCCAATATCAACTCTAATGTATCCACCCTGTGTCATATCATGACCAGGAATAGTGAACACAGATAAACCTGTTGCTGGATCGTAAGATACATTACTAGGAGTAAATTGCTTTCTTCTCTTACTTAAACCAAAGTAAGGCATTACATTGGTAGTGTAAATCTCTGCAGAATCATAAGTTTTAGCATTTCCGCCAAACTTAACATCATACATAACTTCTTCTAAGACGTTATAGACATCATCTAAACAGTCTTGCTCAGTATTATCTGCTTGAGGAGTGTATGAAGGATATGATTCCTTCATTGTTTCATATGCTTGCTTAGCAATAAACTTCTTATTTGCTAATACAAGATCATAAGCATCCGCATTCATATCGGATACAATAGGAGGATCTCCTACTTGATCAAGCGTAATTGTAGAATCTTTATAGTATAGTTGGTTGTTGATTGCTAAGTTAATAGCATCAGCGGCTCTCTTAAATGCTGTGATAGATGGTGATTCTTCTCCAGAAAGACCAGTACTAATTGGTCCACCAAAGCGATTGAAATATGTTTTCGCCATCGCGATGGAATAAGCATTACCACCAAACCAAAGATCTTGTCTTATGGCATCAACAATATGTCCGATATCTCTTCTACACTTACTCGCACCTGTTAGTAAATCTCTTTGTGTAGGAACAACATAGTTTGCGTTATTTGAATCAGTAATACTATCATTATTACCATCACTAATACATTGAGTTACAATTGATGTTAGAGACGAAATGGCATTTTGTACGTCAGCACAAGCAGTGGTGTCAGTATTAACAACATCTCCATTTCCATCTCCATATATTGATTCACCAGGAGAAACTGTAAGATCTTGATATCCAGAAGTTAGTTGATTAGATACAGCATCCTGCAGATAATCTCTAGCAGCATTATATGCGGCAATGCTTTGTAGTTCTTCACCTTGCAATCCACCAGTGATCCACTGACCGGTGCCAGAGAAATATTTGTTGATGAAAGTACTGCTCCATAAGTTACCACCAAGGAAAATATCCATCGCAACAGCATCGATGAAGTATCCAATATCTCTCTTACACTTATCAGATCCACCAGGGAAGACGAACGATGGATATAAAACAGAGACCTGACCAATAGCATAGTCTTGGGCATCTGCTTTGTTTCTTCTGATTAAACGATATGCTGTCTTAAATCTAGATCTAGCAGTCTCAGCAGGATCTCCAGGGAAGGAGAAGAATGGAGCTCCATCATAAACAGCAATTTCAGCAAGAGCATTATCAAGAATATAATCTCTGTTTTCTGTAATTAAATTGTATGTGTCTCTATACCTAGCAGCAGGATCAATTTTCTGTGCTAGATCAATAGTGACACCATTTGTAGTGTCTCCGTCATTCTCTGCTTGAGATCCTGTCTTACCAGAAGTAATACTGCCACATGGAAGATTACTATAGAAATTATAAGGACTGTCTGCGAAAGGAACAGGATCATATAGATTTGCTTTTACACTTAGTAAATTAGCAACTGCTTGCTTACATAGATCGCGAGCTCTTCTAAATGCCCAAAGTAGATTTTCTTCTTGACCAACTAACAGTCCAGTAAGTGCTGTATCATTAGCAAAGAATCCTTGTACTGCAGCAACTGTATTATAGTTACCACCGTCTCTTAAATCTTCCGCTACGGCATCAACAATAACACCAATATCGTTAACACTAACAGGAGAACCAGGACTAAAGACTCCCAAAGACTGTATAGTCGCGTTGATGATATTCTGTCTATTAGCAATAATTAGATTGCGAGCATCGAAATAACGATTCGCATTAGGATCTCTTCCAGGATTAACATAAGAAATATCCTGAAGTCTTGGATACTTCTCAATGATATATCCAAAGACTTCCTCTTGGATCATCTTACGGTTGCTTTCAATTAAGTTAGCAGCATCTGCATAGATGTTGTTGATAGCGAATCCAGAAGGATTAAGAATTTGAGGAGCAGCAATATACTTAACAAATCCAGTTGGTTCTAGAGTTGCGTTAAACTCTTCAGTTCCACCAGCAACTGCTGGATCTAGTCTAACATATAGTTTTTCCCCAGACTTAGAACCAAGTCTATATCCGCCAATAGATACGGCAGGGCGATCTAGGGGACTAGTAATGTCTTCACTACCAAGGAATAATTTAGTATAGTTATTAGTATCTTGAGTTGTTCCAGAAATATCAATAGTATAGTATTGAGTTTTCTTGATATTAGCAGCACCACTATCAACTGCTTCTGGTGGAATGATATCAGTAATGAAACCACCCTTATCTTGGTTAAAGGCAAATCCTTTGAAACCAATAGCATGTAGAGATGTGTTACCAAAGTTAGAGTTCGAGTTGGTGATCGACATATCACCACCACTTTCCATCAGGAAGTGATCAGCGAAACCAACAGCGAAGATAGAAACGTTCTGGATGAACGCATCTTCCGAAGCACGAACGTGGAAGTTTCTCCATTCATCCTTCCAATAAGAATCACCTTTAGCGTGATAAGGAACAGTCGCAAAAGCATCAGTTAGTGATGCTTGGTTCCAGGTGTTAGAATACTCATCATAACGGATGAATGCTCTGTCATCCTTCTGAAGCGAAACGCCCGTATATTGAGCTATGACCATTGACTTAAAGCCAGTCGCCTTAAGACCGTTTGCCCAGATGCCACAAATACCCCACGTAGAGCGGATAGAGCAGTTAAAGACATATGGAGAGGCAGACTCTACACTATCAACTTCAGCGAGCGTCTGAGCGTTCTGACCGAGTGCTGGAGTAGTATCTACACTAACAGTTTGACCCGAAGCAATACCTGTACCAATTGCGCTGACAACTTCAGCAACTTCGTAAGTAAACTTACGTGGATCATTTTGATCAATATCAATGATTGGGAAGATACCTTCCAAAACACTATCGATATTTGTATTGGAAATAGCAACAAACTGACCAGCAAAGTATCCGTGGTCTACCTTAGTTGTTACTTCAATTTTAGATGTTGATGCAGCAATACTAGGAATAGTTGTAGCATCATTAAGTGTTAATGACTCAATAACTCTAGAGTCAGATAGAGGACCAACAATACGGTTCTCCTGAATTCTAAAGTCAAACTCACCAGGATCATCAATTGTTGGTTGATAATCAGAGAAACCTTTAGCAATCTTTCTGTAGAATAGAGACAACTCTTCTGTGTCTGCGTATTCAAATACAGTTAATTTATGGTGAGAATAGTTAGGAGCAGTTTTTCTAGTGAAATCATAAGGATCGTAGTATACCTCACCAGTTCCCTCTACAGTATTAAAGAGAGGAGACTCAGCAGTAGTCTGACCATCTTTGATAGTGAACTGCCAGAAATAACAACCACCTGTTACATTAAAAATAGCAGAACGAGGAACAGTTACTGATGCAGGGTCAGGAACATATAGAGGACGAACAACAGTACGGCGAAGATCATAACCTACCAGAGATGAACCCCTAGGGATGATAGCACCACCCTCAGTGTTATTATACTTGTATAGTACGTTATCAGGATTAGAGATATCAAGAATGGAATTGTCTGTCCACTCGTTATTTGCTTGATCAAAACCAAACGCAGAGATACCACTAGTATCTACAAGACCAGGACGGTTATCAATGTAATGGATACCAGGCATCAGCATAATGCTGAACTGGTCAAACCTGTCATTACCAAATCCAGGAAGATACGAGTATCTTGCAATCTCTAGAAAAGCACGCTGGATGCTCTTGAATGGTGTTACAGGTGAGTTACCTCTATTCGATAACGCATCTGTAGCGTTGAAATCATCAGGAGAAACATAAAGATACTTACCAGTTTTGCTGCTGATAAGGTTATCCAGACGTGTTAAAGGCATGATTAATCTGACCCTGCGGTATATCTTTTATCCTAGGATTTATTTATACACGGGGTCTATACCTATCTCTGAGAATAAGCATTAATGCTATTTCTTTAAGACACATGTAAATGTATCCAAATTGTTCTTTATACGTTGTTCTATACATAACTCCTCCACTTGGACTCGAACCAAGAACCTCAAAGTTAACAGCTTCGCGCACTACCAATTGTGCTATAGAGGATCGAGAGCCAAACACAGGATTTGAACCTGCGACCTGAGCTTTACAAAAGCCCTGCTCTACCACTGAGCTAGTTTGGCATACGGGATTGATGGGACTTGAACCCACGACTTCCTGCGTGACAGGCAGGCGCTCTAACCAACTGAGCTACAACCCCATACGAGTAAAATTGAATGGACCGTAATCAGATCCCCATACTTTTTGATGAGTTTCTGAATGAAGACCACGGTCCATTACTTGGTAATTTGTTTCAGTAAGAAGAACTTCGTTATTAACATAAGTTCTAACTCCTCCACGCATTACATAACATTCACAAGTATCATTCTTACCGGTAAATGTTTTTGTTGCTGTTTCCTTAATAATATTATCACATCCCTCTCGATATGTCAAGAGGTCATCAGTAAGTTTATCAAGATTCCTGCATCCAACAAAATCTGATGGTGTTCTGATTTCGTAATTCTTTAGTCTAAGGTAATCACCTTCATCAACTACATCAATTACAAATTGTCTGTAAGGACGATCTAATTGATAGTTGTATGCCTGTTCTCCATAAAATCGAGTCTCCCCAATCTTACGATGACTAACACGAATGTGAGCATAACGAGTAGGATGACTTTGTGCTTGACGTTTGTTAGCAAAAGTTCCCTCAAATAATTCAAGAAACGTGTTCATCGGGCATCACTTCAGGATTAATAAGATCTAATTCAAATAATACAGGGTGGCATTCTTCAGCAATCAAGTAATCAGAATACTTGAAGATATCCTCCATAGTATACTCTTCATTAAGTGCTGCTTCTGCGAGTATCCATTTGTCATTTTTATCCTCATCTTCGAGGACATCAAAAGCAAATGGCATACTTTCAACATAATACATCAAAACAGGTACATTGTCTACAAATACATGCTTACGTGAGATTGTGTACCGAAATTGTGCCATAATGTCATGGTTTCCTGTTAATGATATATTTAACAGGAATGCGAGTAGGGAGACTTGAACTCCCACGAGATTGCTCTCAACAGATTTTAAGTCTGGTGCGTCTACCGATTCCGCCATACTCGCGGATGCTTCCTGAGAGGATCGAACTCTCCTTAGGCAAATTATGAGTTTGCTGCATTCACCAGATTGCTAAGGAAGCACTCCGCATATTATAACACAGATTAGACAGGACGGGTAGGGGGTGCTGACAGATTAGTAATTGACTGTCGCTTGATGAATGCCTTGAGCTCAGGAGTTTCATCCCATTCCCAGATCTCTTCGTGTCCTTTCTTGTCGATTTTCTTAAACGTCTTTTTCATTGGAAAACTCCTCTAATTTATCCATAATACCATCAAATGAACTAATACTGTCAATCTCTGAAATGAGATTAGCAATTTGTTTACATACGATCGGTCGTTCTTGTCTAGCAGCATATGATAATGCGTTGCGAAGACTACCTGTAGCCTCTACAAGACTCTCCTCTACTTGTTTACCTAAAGCCATTGCTCCTCTTTATCCTCAACATAGTTATTATACTGGGTTTCTTGGGCGTTGTCAAGCCACAAGCATCCCAGCATCCTTCATATAGTGTAATGTGTCATGCATGTTACCAAGATGCTTGGCACCAATAGCGACCTGGGGATAAGTTGCTTCAGATCCAAACTCTGCTTCAAATGCCCTTTGAGAAAAGTGTTCGTTGAGGTTATACTCATGAAACTCTCCACCCATTGACTTAAGTAGTGCTGCGATACGCTCACACTCTTGACTACCGTTTGAATAGATTACTGCTTGCATGTGTCTTCTTTGTAAGTAATAGTGATTTGATTATATACTTCATCTCGATTGTCGCTATTGTAAACATGACAACGTTCGATCTTAGCATCTAGTATATTCACTACATTATCTAGTTGATGTTCAACTACAAATTTTTTAAACCCATCATCCATCCAAGATTTATTAGATCCTGGTGTGTTAAAATCATCCATTATTCAATACCTGGTGGAAAAGTTTCAATTTCAGTTAGTTCGTAGTCCCAGTCTTCCATGACTGTGTTGGCAAGGAATCTATCAGATAGCATTTTGAGTTCCTTCTCAGCATACTCTCTGCTCTCTGCTTCCAACCAAACATCAATCACCTTACCAAGTCTAAGTTTCTTGATATCCAACTCAGACAATCGCTTACAGGCGTCTCTCACGGCGTTGCCTGGTGAGTCATCCACCTGTGATCTTAGACGGACAAATACTAATGCTTTAAACTTCATGCTCGTTCTCTCTCATCAAGTGCTTCGTTGATAATCTGCTTCAATTCTATACGTTCTTCTGGTGTAAAGATTGTACGGATTTTCACTGGCATAGGAGCATAACTACTTGGTTTCTTTGATTTACCAGGAAGACTCATGCCCTGGGTATCGATTTTGTTTACTTCCATAATTTTTTCATTAACCAACAGGGTTTACATAAAGAGTTTTCGTATTTGCCCTTGGAAGGGACATAGCATCCAACTTGAGGACACTGGTTTGCTGGAATCATATTACCACAACTGGAGCATTGTGTCTCCCACATCTTCATAATGTTCTCTCTAATCTATTTGTTGCTTGATCTGGGAAATCTCTTGGTCTACTATCACCAGCATTGTCAGTTCTAGGAGATCCTTCATTTGCTTTCATAGTATGTTGATAGTTTGGTCGTGGGTATCTGATACAAAATGGATCTGGCATCCAGTATGTTACCTGCCATTCTTGTTCAGGACATAACTCAAGATGCTTTTCTACACTATGAGAAAAGATACCTAGTTGAATATGACCATCATGACTGACACATCTGTCATTGCCGATATCAACTAGGAATAGCATTTTACTACTCATAGAACTTCTTGCTCTGGGTTGAGATTTTTCGCGAATTGCACAGGATCCTTTTCTGACTTGTGAACCCAATGATAGCGCATCATCTCGAAAATAGGATCCCACATGGGGATACAGACATAATCCTTCATGTGTGTCTCGCAGCAAGTTCTTTCAGTTCCTTTGCTGTGAGTTTATTCAACTGCTCTGTAAAGTGGTCCAATAGCAATTGTTTGTATTGTTTCTTAGTCATGGTATTGTTTAATCAATCGTTCAACTTGTTTCTTGTCAGATCCACAAGGAGCATTTCGTAGACACCTAAGAATTAGTTCAGTATCGCTAATAGATGGTTTGATTGTAAACCCCCATTTGTCAACTTCACCTTCTGTAGGTGCTTCGACGTAATCAAATTCACTTGGCATTAGTCTCGCTGTCTCCAGTCCTTAGGTTTGTCTTGCTGAAACCAATTTTTAATGTCATCAGCATCAGTAAATCCCGTTTTATGATTGGATGGGTCGGGATCACCTAATCCCATCCTATTCAGAAAATCGTCGGTACTACCTTCCTCAATTTTATATGTGATTTGACGACGTGCCATCTTCAACATTTCGTTAGCAGATGTATTTGCCTTGGCAAGTTTATTTGCCCAAATCATATCAGACAATTTCACTTCTTCTCCATTCGCAATACATTTACAAATAAATTCCAGTCGTAGTCTGTATTGTGTAGATAACATATGTCACTCATTTCCACATAAGTATTTAGAACCATGAAAAAAGGGACCCGAAGGTCCCTTTGGGTGTTCCGACTTTTGTAGAGACCGCACGAAAGGTCTCCACATTATTTATCAGAAGCTGTACTTCAGACCCAACTTGGTGCCATAACCACGGTCGATGTTGCTGTCTCCACTACCAACGAAGGAGACTTCGCCGTATGCGCCAAGAGCATCGGTCAAACCGATACCAAGACCTGCCTTACCAGAAGGAACGGTGTCGCTCTCGCCACCATCAGGAGAGACTACAGTAGCGCCGCCCTGGACGTAGTATGAAGCGTTCTCGCCAAGAGCGCCTTCATAACCTACGTGAAGGTCAGTCGCGGTTCCGTTGTAGCTGGATCCCGTGAAACCGGAGTTGGCTTCTACGTTAACGTAGGGTCCTGCGAAAGCAGCACCAGCAGAGACGGACAGGGCAGCGGTTGCTGCGAATACAGATTTGATCATTGTTGTTAATTACCTTTGTTTACTTGCGGAATGAATACCCGCAGATGATGGATCGGTTCGACTCCCGATCGCATGAATACATTATAGCAGAAGACGCTGGATGCGTCAACCAGGTTATGCAAGTAATTGCGGCACTCGCCTGATTTGCTACAAGACTAATTTATCAGAGTTGAGTCCAGAAATCAACCCCCCTTGTGCCAGTTTACGATCAGTATCCGTGATTGTTTAGTTAAGTAAAATTAATGCGCCTGTGATTGCAACGTTTCCTGCTGCTGTCATTGTAACTGCAGCACCACCAGTAATATTCATTGCTCCACTAGCAGCAACAGTCATTACTCCGCTAGCAGTCATTGTTGATGCACCGCCTGCTGCTGATGTGATTGCACCACCTGCTGTTGATGTAATTGCTCCACCTGCTGTTGTGATAATGCCGTCTGCTGCTTTTATAGAAGCACCACCAATAACAGTATTAACACTATAAGAAGTATCTCTTGCTTTAATTAACGGTGGCACTGATGGTTTTCCAGCAATAATAGTTTGAGATACTCCACCAACCCATTGCTTATAATCACCAAGGATAGACCAATTAACATGTCCAGGTGAAACAATATTTTGTGATGCTCTAGGGTCAAACTGTACAGATGTTTCTTCACCAGCACCAAATGTCATCTTCTGACCAAAGACAATATCTTTTTTGTTGTCTACAACTTGCTCAATAGTACCAGCACTCATTTGAATAGTACCACCACCATTAGATCCTGCCTGAATGAATACTTGTGATTTTCCAATCAAAAACAATTCTTCTTCAGCAGTAATAACAATTTTCTGCGCTTTAATATGCCTTTCACTACCGGTAGCTTCTTCTACAATATCTCCATATGCAATAATGTTTAGTGCTTCATCACCATCATCACCACAATTATATTCAATATGAGTTACTTGTTCATGTTTTTGTTGCTGTCCATGAGTGTGTATACACAATTTTCCACTGGAAGCACCTTTTTCTACATTTTTTTCTCCAGTACCAATAACAATAGATCCATTGTTTTGAAGTGTAATAAACCCGGCAGTGCCGTCAGGACCATCTATTCTTAGTGCTGATGTTTGACCATCAGGACACATGCGTTCAAAGATATGTGAACGAGTCAGCACACCTTTCCAGCATGTTGTAAAGATAAAACCATCTTTTAGTTTCTGTGTTTGATCAGATGGAGATGGAAAGATACCATTAGGGTATTCGGTAGCGGGTACAGCGTGTGACATTATGGACAATCAATATAACGACCAGTTCCGATCTTAGTAGATCCAACTGTAGTGAGTGCTTCAGTATCTAGGCATCTAAAAGATGGTAATAGTTTAGCACCATATCCACCACCACCAACGATTACAATCTCAGGGAATTTTTCAAATGTCAATTGTCTATCTAAAATTCTAGCACCAACGACAAATCCATCTTCGTTGATAACTGCTTCCGCAACACCAAGTTCACCATTTATATACATATCAGGTTCTGATGTATATCCAATTCCAGGGCGGATTATAGTAAATGCATCAATGATACAACGAACACCAGATTCATTAGCAAGATTTAATTTATAACCATATCCAGGTGCTTTAATGCGAATTTCTGTAATAAATCCATCTTGGTCTAGTAAAGGAGTTGCTACAGCACCAATTCCTTCGCCACCAATAAAGACATATGGTGGTTCTGCCCAAGGATCTCCAGGTTGACTGATGGGTATTTCAATAATTCCACCATTATCATCTGTAATAATAGTTTCAGGAATAACTTCAGGAACAATAAATTCGTCTGTAGTTGTTTCTGGAGTATCACCCTCACCATCATCTTCTGGTGGTTCAGTACTAATTTCTTCCGTAAGTGGTAACACTATTACATTTGTAGTAGCACCAGTTGCATTCACAGTGAATATAAGTAACTCTTCTTCTTCATCCAAAGAATCCTCAGAAATTCCAATTATTACTTCAGCAGTATTATTATTGACAACAAAAGAACCTGTTGTTTTTCCCCCAATAATATCACCGGAGTCAATATCCCCTGTTAATGTATAATATGCATATGTACCACTCTCTACGTTTTCTGTAGTAATTGTATATGTCACAAAATCACCTTCCTTGACAGAAACTTTGTCAGCAACTACTTCATACGAAGGTAATGTGTCATCTGATGTGTCATCAGAAGGTGGTGTAGTATCATCAGAAGGAGGAGTAGGGATATCTGCCACTACGTCAGGTGGGAAAACATTTGGTATATCTGGAGTTGGATTTGTTGGTCGGGGATAATATGGAGATCCCGGTTCTTTTACATTGCGTTCCGTAATTACACACCTACCAACATTTTTTATGAATGTAGATTTAATTCGACTGCCTTCACCAGGAGAGTTTTTCTTTAGAATCATATAAAAATCTTCATCACCTTCATTTTCTGGTGAACTGAACGTTCTAATAGTAATACTTTTTACAGTTTCCCCTGGAGCAAATCCAAGAATACCACTATCAGGCAAGTAATCTTCATCTGGAGTAGCAGTTCCTTTCCTAGATGTTCTATAAGACACAGATGAAGCAAATTCAGTAACTCCAGTTCTAGTTACCTGGAATACAGCATCGAATCCTTCTTCAACAGTAATATCAGATATCGTATAAACAATTTTTGGCGATTTTGTTGGTTTATCACTATAACGAGGAACTCCTCCAGTAAACCCAACTGTTGTAATAGATAACGGTTTTCCAGTATAAGCATCTTCACAAGTATACTGATTAAAATCAGCTCCTGTAGCAGGGAATAAATTATCGATGTTAGAGAGAAGATCATCTAAGAAATCGTTTCCTTTTTTATCCTCTTTATCTTTTTTCTCTCCATCTGTACAAATTTGTTTGTATCCAGCACATTCATTATTAGGTCCAGAGCAAGAAATACCAAGTAACTTCAATACAAAATTAATTGCTCCACCTAAAATATTAAGTGGTCCAGCAATAGCACCAAGAATATCCTGAATAGGTCCAAGAACTTTTCCTAAGATCTCTTCCATCAAGGAATTAATCTTTGATAGAATACCGTTTACTAATGTATCTATTTGACATGCTGCAGCACGATAAACTTGATTAATTAGACCCATCAAAACATTCGTCAAGAATTCCGCTAAGCGGTCTCCAAGATCTGCCATTTTACATCCAAGATCTTTAAGAAGATTATTGAACCATTCTGTAACTGGAGTAAGGGCATTTCCAGTTTCGTTTGGATATAATACTGCTTTAATTAAATCCTTAACAGCATTAGTGAGTTTCTCAATCACAAAACCTTTTACCTTTGCGACAAAATGCCTGATTACACTCATAAACTTATTGACATACTTTCTTGCTATGCCAATACCACTATTAATTGTTCCACTAATAGGACTAATTAAATACGTGCCAATATTTCCATCATTTTTCTGAACTTCATTTAAAAATTCACCAAGTAAAATTTTGGTTTTATCTGTTAGATTTTGTTTGTCGCATTTTTCTGCTACAGATTGACACCATTTTTCATCATCCACACCTTTCAGCAGTCGTGCAGGCACGGGAACAGTATCATCACCAGTTGGCAAAGCACCTGTGGTTTTATTGAGAGGTTTGCCGGATCCACCTTCCTCATTATCTGGCGGTGGTTGTCCATCAGTAGAAGGATTTACGTCATCAGGAATAGCAGTTAGAAAGGGTTTACCATCTGGTCTTCTAACATTTACAACACTAGTTGCTCCAGGAGTTTGTCCAATAGAACCCATGATAATGGGTTTCTGCTTTAAGTTGTCTAAGTAAAAACCAACAACCCAACACCCCTTAATAAGTTGTGGATGTGCTCCACCAACATTACCAGGCATGAAAGGCACATTGACTGGCATCATCACATTTGCCCATGGCAAGTCTTTCGTATCAAGGATCTCCTTACTTGCGGGGTGATCTCCTACGATACGAACCTTAAAACGATAACCACCTTTGTTAGTTTTTTCTTCTGCGGCAGTTTGTTCGACTTGACCCACCCACCAATTAAACCCATCGTTTCCGATGCGCTGAGTAGGAATCAACTGTGATAATAGTTGGTCCATGTTAATTAATCATCAAAGACTTTACACTCTAATGCGCTTGGTTCTACTTCACAAAAAAGTTCTAATGCGGTAGGATCGTGATGATCTCCTGCTTCAATTTCTTCTTTGTGGTTTTCTACATAAACCTCAAGTTCATGAAGTTCACCTTCAATATGACGACGTTGGTTGGGAGAAGTCATAGGATTGTCAAGGATCTCTTTATCCTTAGCAATGTGGGCTTCGATGTTTTCCATAAGTAATTGTTTCTACGTTTTTATTTAGTGCCGTGGTTTGATGGTCTATCTTTAAGACCATATGAGTCTCTCATCAGTCTGAGAGTTGTTGTGAATCTACCATTAGTTCCGACTGTAGTATCATAAGTGTGAGTTGCCTCGTTAATTAAATAAGTTCCACTAGATTCTGTATCATATTGATCTTTTTTTGCTTCAGAATTTGGAAGTTTACTTGATAACCTAATGTCAATTTTATCACCAGCACAAATATCAGGATTTCCAGGAATTACTATGGTGCATACTTGGTTCTTTAATAACTGATATCTCGCAAGAGATTGTGCCGCATAAAATTTCTGCCAATCAGCAAACTTAGTAGGATCTGTACTACCGTCTTTTGGATCTGGTGAAGCGGGGGTTTTTTCGTTATACCATGATTCGTGATCCAAGTAGATAGACATAATTCTACTCGGATAATCAGATAATTCAATCTGATTTGAGGGAATCAAAGTAATTCCCTCTTGACCACCTAGATGTGCCATATTATCATAACTGTCTTTAATCTTGTAAACATATTCTTCATACTGTCCTGTAGAGTGATTAAAGAACACCACCATAGAAGAATATTTACCTCTACGCAATGACGACATCAAATCAAGTTCAGATCCAAAAGTAGATCGATATACCACAAACCTATCGTCTGCTCCATCACCTTGATTAGCAATTTTCTCAATATAAGGACCCCACGAAGGTGATTCTAATTTTTTTGATTTGAGACTACTATTAGCATCAGCACATAAAGAATCAACTGAGAAAAAATTATAACCTCGTTTAGATTCCCAGAAAAAGAACCCAGCACTTCCTCTCACACTTTGAGATGTATTTGCTTCCGATGTTGTTGTGTCTTTTGTTTGGTCAAATTTTGCTTGTGGAGAGACACTTTTCACTGCCATCGCATTAACTAAATCAAAAACTCTTTTTCTATTTGGTAAAATTTTTGTATCAAATAAAGATGGTTCGCTAAAAAATTCTTTTTGTGTATTTAAACTTTCTTGCAGTAGGTTAGCGATAATTTTTTCTGGATTTCCTTGTAAAGGTTTTGTAACTCTAGAAACTTCGTTGTTAAGAGCCTCTGGTGATATAAGTCCAATTGTATATGCTTGTTTTTGATTCTGAGCAAATCTATTGCCTATTTTCCATATTGCTAAAGAATACGTAAGAGATTCGTTTATATTAGTAGATACTTTAATTTCAACTATTTCACCACCTTGCATAGGTAATCCTTGTAGTAATCCACCACTATCAACTACCTCCATAGTTGCTGACAAAAATGGAGATGTAATAGTTTCAACGTAGTTGAAAGAATTTATCAGAGTTGTTATTGGAATAGGTTTACCACCACTATTTGGATATATGTTTACTGCGGTTAATCCAAAGTCAGTATTAGATTTAAATTTTGTCATGAAAATTTAGCTTCTTGGAAGGCATAGATGATTGTTCCCATATCTGCAGACCCAGCTCCAACTGGTATATCTGCCGGAGCATTGCCACCATTGTTAGCACTAGGTGCTACATTGCTAATGTTGTTAATAGTGGTAATGTTCCCCGCAGATGCCACCAGTTGCTCTTGCGACTTACTATTAAGAGGAGTGGAAGTATCAGCAGATGCAGAAGCAAGTTGATTTGCGTCATCTCCTGGATTTAAGGAACTTACTTCCGTTGGTTTCGCAGCCTCTATTAATTGCTCTTTTAACCCAAGGTTTTTACCTTTAGTATCAATGGGCATGATCATACCCAACGCACCTTTTCTCATGATTTTATATCCACCACTATCATTCTTAATAGCACGAAACTGGTTATCAGAACCAAAATCAATAAACGACTGGTCACCCAGACTTGGTAATGATTTTGCCCAATCACCACCTGCTGTAGCGGCAGCTGCTTCTTTCGCTTTCAATGCTGCTGCTTGTCGTTTTTTAATTTTAGCCATTACTTCAGCATATTTTTCTGGTGTTCCTGCTGCCAGCAAAGCGTTTGTTTCTTCTTGTGTGTATGGGATATCGTCTAGATTGCCTGCTGGTTCTGGTTTTGGATCTGGTTTTGGATCTGGATTTGTTTTACGCGCCTCAGCAAGGTTTTTTCTGTACATTGCCATACTATCAGAAGCAGTTCTTGATGTTTGACCATGCTGTGTCGTCAATCCAGCCCAACGACCACCAGCTTTTCTCATTTGGTTCACATCCATATTTTCAACATCAACGCCAGATAGAGCAGCTAAATGTAAAATTATTTCATTTTGGGTTTTTGGAGAAAATATAGTATCTTCATTAAAATTAGAACTCTTCATCACTTCTTTTAAAGTTTCTGGCATTAATTGAACTGCACCAGAAGCTGATGAGTTGTATCTGTCCTTTTTGTAGGGAATAACACCACCACCCAATCTCTCAGGAAGCCTATCAGTACCACCAAGTTTAGAAGCTTCATATAATTCACCTAAAGTCATTTGAGTCAATTCTGGCACAACAGCACCGCCATATACTGTGTTATAACCTTGTTCTCCCGCTGTACCTTCTGCTTCTCTAACTGTTGCAATAAATGCTTTCTTTTCTGCGGTATCTGCTTTAATGGTAGCAGCATCTACATCGCCATTGCCACCACCGCCGCCACCGCCATTGAAAAGACCAAGAAAGTCCCACCATGCTCTACCATCACCATCACCAGGTTTAGGGAAAAAGTTTTTCAATGCGTCAACAAATTTATCCCATCCATTTTGTTTGTCATAGTACTGAGAAAGTCCTTTTGCCTGAAGTTTTGCGAATTTATTTTTATTTTTTAATTGTGCTTCTAGAATACCTTCACCAAACATAAGGAATGTTTTCCTACCTTCAGCACCCTCAAGTGGAAAAACACCTTCTTTACCCTTTTCACCAACCAGTCCCAGAGTAGCATCAGAAATAATACCACCATCAGCAAATGGGACTGCTCCCATATCTCGTGCCATTAAGGCAGCATCAATACCAACAGACCCAGCAGTTCCAATACCAGGAACAGTAGATGCTGCTCCAGATGCCAATTCAAGACCAGCACCAAGGAAATCACCCTGCATTGCTCTTTGAGCAGCGAAAACAGCACCCAGTCCTAATCCTACTAGTGGAATTTTTTTACCTAAACTCTTCGCAAGTGCTCCACCTGCCACTTTACCAACTGATTGAGCTCCTAGTTTAGCGCCCATTCTGGCACCAAAACCACCTGCTAGTTTTCCACCAAGAGCAATACCTAACCTAGCACCAGTTCTACCAGCACCCCTTCTAGCAGCACCCTTGAGCATATTTTTTGCCAGCACTTTGCCGCCAAGACCCATACCAGGACCAGCGCCTCTTGACGATCCCCCTGCCCCAGACATAGCACCGGTAGCGGCACGTAAAAGACCTTGATAAGTAGAATTACCCGAAAGGTCCTGACCGTTCTCAAGAGCACTTTCTTCCGCAGCTGCTTTTGATTTTCTTGCTAACTTATCTGTTTGTTGTCGCTGTGCCCCAGCGATCATTTTTTGCTGATTAGATTGCTCTTTGGTAGCAGAAACCAAACTCATCGTGACAAACGTTAGTCTGTCAATTGCCTGAACTACCTCTTCAGATCCACCACCACTGTCACTGAAAGTGTCGAGGCGTTTGGTGAACATATCACCACCACCAAGATCTCTCTCAACACCAAGATTCGTAGCGCCAATATCTACAATAGAGTCGCCAAAATAACCTTCTCCTGTTATACCTCTTCTTCGCGAAACTCCAGGTGTAGCAGCACCACCAACCACATCAGGATTTACAGCAGATGCACCAGGAAGTGATCTTTGTAATGAACTCCCCCCAAGCATTTTTTGTAGTGGAATTTCTGCTACGTTGGTATTTCCACCACCACTTAATAAATTAGTTTTACCACCAGATACATTTTGTTGCTCGTTTAAAACATTCACTTTAGCGGCAATCATATCCGCTGTTTTTCTCTTATCGTCTTCCTTATCTAAAAAATCTCTGATAGCACCAACAATTTTCCCAAGATAATCTACATTACCTCTGCTGTCTTGATATGATGCGTATCCGTGTGCCATTATTGTTTAGCTGCTTCGCGAGCTTGTTTGATTTGTTCTAAGTGTTGCATCAAGAGACTAACATAAACTTGACGCTCCCATGGTATCATGTTTTCAATTTCACTCAAATTATATTTATGATGCTGCATCAAAGAAAAATTAGTTTTATAATATCCCTCTAGCGTATTATGAAAGAGGGCTATCCGAAAAAATTGGATAACCCAGTAAGTACAAATTCAGATGGTACTCCGGTATTTGGATTTATTACAGTAAATTTATGTTCTAGTCTAGGACATGATTGGAAGAATTGTTGAATTTTTTCAAATTGAGCGTTGGTAATATTTTCTACAAATTGAACAAATTCTTTTTTTGATGTGGTAGAACTATCATATACATCTTCACCATCAAATATTTGATCAACACATTCAGCAATAATTTCAACAATTCCTTCCGCAGATGGAGATTGTCCCATAACTGATCCAATAATAAAATCATTCCACTGTGGATATTTCATGATTACACCCATATCATCAGATAGCATGATTTTATTGCTATGCCCTTCTGGTTTGATAACATTAACCTCAGACAAATTCAAATTATACTGAACTTTTGTTGTATCATCATCTTTACAAGTTACTTTCATTTCAACAATTTCGCCTACAGATACAGCGCGAATTTGAAGAAAAATATACTCCAAATCAAAAATTGCTAAATTTTCAATTTTTACTCTGGTTTGAATACAACCTTTTAATGTAGTTTTTACAGCTTCTTCAATTTGTTTTTCGTCATTTGTTTCTAATGCCAAAAGAAGTAGTTTTTCTTCTTTTACGACAAATGGACGATATTTAATTTTTTTGCCGTTAGACGGAATTTCCAACTCATAGGTTGGAAGCACAACTTGTGGTAATGCCATTATGTTCAGATCATATCATATTAATATTTAGTGCGACTTTTTTAAGCAAAAATGAGCAGGAAAAATTTTCCCACTTTCATGGAATTGAAAAATCAATTTTGCTATGCTAATCCGCTATTAGCTCTATTTAAATCTAGCAAACCAGTCTGTCTTTGTGCCTCTGATAAAATAGACCTTCCAGTAATGGTTTTAAATTCTTGTGTTAATGGTTTATCTACTACTCCGGTAATATCTCTATTAATAGTGTAGTGTCTCTGATATTTAAACTGAGCAGTAACTTTAGTAAGTTGAGAAGATCCAAATTGAAGTGGAATAGCATCAACAGCGTATGGATATGCTTTTTCCATAACATATGTGATTGGTTTTCTTTGCGTTGTTGAATCTGGTCCAGATTCGGTCTTAGTAATGTTTATAGTGCTGGCATAACTATCTTTATATGCTAGTCTAGTCGATCGGTTTTCAAGATAAGTCTCAATCCCATTTTCATTAAAAATAGATCCATACCACAAATTCAAAGATTTCAAAAGATTCAACTTAGCATCCAACATAAAAGAAAGTTGAAATTCAGTAAAGACCCTGGTATGTGGATAATCTACAGATCCTAATCCAACATAGAGACCATTTTGTGTCCCAGTAGCAGTATTTACATTTGGTAATTGTGCTTCATCACAGAAAAATTCAACTTCTTCTGAATTAAAATACGCTGCAGCAGGTCCTTCAAAACTAACCACAAAGTTATTACTAAATGACATGCCGCCATTTTTTGCAACTGTACTTAAGAAGCGATTAATTGACACACTAAATACCTATGTTGGTCCTTCTATATTTATGGCGTACTCAGGATTTTACAAACCTAAAAATCCTACTAAGTACCGTGGCAATCCTTCAAACATAGTTTATAGGTCGCTATGGGAACGTAAGTTCATGGTGTTCTGTGATAGTAATCCCTCAATAATTGAATGGGGTAGCGAAGAGGTAATCATTCCTTATCGCGCACCCGATGGTAAAGTAAGACGATATTTCCCTGATTTTTACATTAAAGTAAAAGAAAAGAGTGGCAAACTTACTAAGTATATTATTGAGATCAAACCCAAAAAGCAAA
>Ga0208792_1000059_pt1 | contig 47021 bp, 63 predicted proteins | sample 14_taG_FD_184087 | JGI IMG/M metagenome (GOLD analysis project Ga0208792, IMG submission 184087) | Marine viral communities from the Subarctic Pacific Ocean - 14_ETSP_OMZ_AT15311 metaG (SPAdes) (version 2) | ecosystem: Environmental > Aquatic > Marine > Oceanic | place: Pacific Ocean | collected...
AAATCTTCGGAGATAATCGAAACTCTGCCTCTTTCCTTGATGCAGAAGTGGACTTTGGTGCTTCTTACGCCGCATCTTCTGTCCGACCATTGACCTTGACTCTGCTCAACGATATGATTCGCAGACTTCGTGTTGCTGGTGGTTCTCCTAAAGTCATCCTTACGGGATACGATACCATCCAAGCAATTGCTGACCTATTGCAGAGTCAAGAGCGATTCATGGACAGAAAGGAAGTTATTCCTACCGTGAACGGTGTCCGTGGTATCAAGGGTGCAGAAGTTGGTTTCCGTGTGGCTACCTACTACGACATCCCATTGATTCCTGTTAAGGAAATGACTGGTACTCGTAATGGTTCCGATAGCGGAATCAGCGACCTATTGTTCCTTGACACTGACCATCTTTGGCTCCAAGTTATGAAGCCTACCCAATACTTTGAGGATGGTATCAGCAACGGAAACCCATTCGGTGTGGGTCGTCTAGGAAACCAAGCCCTTTACCGCACGATTGCGGAGACGGGCTGTTCCTTCTTCCGTGGACAAGGTAAAATCACCAATGTCGCTTGAGGTGTTCTAGATGACACATACAGTATCATTGGTGGCTAACCACAAAGGCGTAACTAAACCTAGAGTTATCGGTGATGAATATGTTGTTGATGCAAACATCAATATCACTTCATACACCGAAGACGGGGAAGTTATTACTGCCTCTTCTTTAGGTCTTGATACCATTACCGCAGTTGTGCTTACTGGCGCTGAAACAGGCTCCGGTGTTGCTCTTGAGCGATTCGTAGTAGAACTTAGCGCAACCGGAGACTATGCAAGTTCTAGCACTTTCAAACTGGTGGGAACAACCGCTAGTTCGGGTGCTGAATCTGCCAACTCCGATTTGGGCATGGTAAGAGTTAGAGCATACGGGAACATTTGAGGTGTTTCTTTGGCTACCATCCAATTGAGTGAAATCTGTTGGGCGGATTCTCTACAACTACAAGGAAGAGAAGGAAAATTTGACGCAACGAAGGCCAAGGCTGTAGAAGTTTCGGCCTTCGTCGCCTCTCACTACTATGGCGGTAAAAATGTCATCGTAATTTTTTCCGAATCGGACAGAGAGGAATTAGAGAGTCTACCTCAAAGAGAAATGGACATGCTTTGTTCTGCTTTGGAATGTGAATCCGACGCAGTAGTTTCTACTCTTCTACCGAAGAAGAGGACTACTAGAAGGAAAACAACTCCTAAGAAAACCACATCCAAGAAGGCTAAAACTTCGGAATGAAGTCACAACCTTCATTAAAGGAAGGTTTCTAGCATTATTTAGGTGTTCTTATGTCGGGTCAATCTAGCAGGTCAAGTGGCGTATTATCAGCAAGCGCAGTAGTCTCAAGCAGTCGGTGTAGACTTATGTCTATCCATGCTGTCTTAACGGGGACTAAACCTACAACAATTAGGGTTTTTGATAATGCTTCTGCCGCAAGCGGAACAGAGTTAGCAAGAATGATTGTGGCTACCGCAGACCCCACAGACCCCGCCGCAAGAGTAAGCCCGACAATGATGGAATACGACATGCATGGAGTTTTGGCATCTAATGGACTTTATCTTAGCATTTCTAGTGGGGCTGGCGAAGGAGCCGCAGTTTCAGTAGAATTCTCTTGAGGTGTTTTTTTGGCGGCTCTTAACGCAGACACACGGTTGATTATGACTATTCTTTTTGTAGGGGTAGTTAGCGGAGCAAATGTTTTCTTCTATGCAGAATTTGGGACACAATTCCCATACACGCATTTAGCGCATGGGGTCTTATTTGGGCTCATTACAGTTGGTGCTATTTTGATTATGAAAGCCCTCAATGACCTCTTTCTCAATGACTACATAGAACAAGGCCTTCTTGACCGTAGAATTGAATCTTATTGGAAGATGAAGAACAAGGAAGAACAACAGAGAAAAAGAATGCAGGATTCTCTAAAAACATTCCAACAAGACTTCAATACGACAAGGATTCCCGATATCACCACTTACCAAACTATTGAAGATAATGATTTAGGTGCGGAATTCTTATCTCAACTTCAATGAGGTGAACCCATATGGTTCTTGGAGACTTAATGGGATTTTCCGAATCCGATTACGCCTACAACCAACAAAGAGCGCATTCGGCGGATATCTTCTTTTTGAAGATGAGAATGCTTTTTTGGGGAAGTAGTATAGCACTTTTTTCGTTCCTCACTGGAAATATTATCGGGGTTGTCCTTGACATCAATATCATGGGGTTTCTGTTTGACACTTTGTTAAACGGGTGGGGGCATTAATATGTGGAAGGACATCCTCAAATCACCTTACAAAATACAATCTACTATTTTTGATTTAGATGGTTCCCCAGTAAAGGATTACATCAATACTTACAGTAAATTGTTTCAAGGAACACAAGGAAGGGAAGATACTGAATATTGGACTCCTTCTTTAGATGAAGCGTTGATTTATGCTTTTTTTGGTTCTAAAATATATTCAATAAAGGACGAAGGAAAGCCTATGATAAAGCAAGCCCTGAAAACAAATAAAGAAAAACGGTTGGAAGGCGACAAAGAATATACCGTTAATAGAAACATAAGAAACAAAAAAGAGATGGGAATGCCAAGAGGTATTTCACATGATAAAGATATAGCATACAAATATCTACCCGACGATGTAGTAAAAAGGAAGGTGACGGAGTTAATGGATTTGATAAATGATGCGACGGAATATAACCATCCTAAAATTACAGGATACTTTAGAAGTTCAGCAGGAATGGAACTATCGCTAGATGAAGATGTAATGGAAGTAAAAGAACATATGAAAAAAATGTTGGAAAAATACTTTGGGTGATTAAATGTCATTAATGACAGGCTTTGCTATTCTTGTCGGTGAAGCAATTATAGGATTTTACAAAAAAATTCATGCAATAAATTTCGGAGTCTATGGGGCAACAATGGTTGGGAAAACAACATTGAGCCACCAATTAAGAACAAGGGGAGAGGTAGCGCAAATCAAGGAAAGAACCGTTGGTGTTCATAGAGCAACCCGCAAAAGAATAAAGTTTGAAGGAGAATTACATACCATACGCTCTTCGGATATCGGAGGAGAATCTATTTATTGGAAAGAATGGGTTAAAGATATGAAAAGTAGAAAGGTTAGATATATTATCTTTATGATTGACCATAGACATTTGGATAGCAGCGCTAATTTGGACCATCAACTAGCATGGAAATTTTTAGTAGACTCAATATGTTCCTCTCGTTGGCCCAACGGTAAAAAGAAAAAGGAAGAGGATTTCCCTTTAGCAATCAGTATTTGGGCTAATAAATACGACATGTGGGGAGAGAAATACAAATACGATGGAGACATTAGTAAACACCCAATTTTTGAACCTTTTCATTACGGGATGCAAAAACTAAATGAACGAGGGATACCGACATTCAAATACATAGTATCGGCTAAGTCTCAACCCGAAATGGTTTATCGTGGAGTCACTACAATGATTAAAGATTACTAGGTGAAGAAAAATGTATCAACAACCAAACTTAATAGGCGCACAATCAGCACAGACAAGCAACCCATTTTTACCGCCTCTTGTTCAAGCGAGAGCAAGTGGGCCAGTAGAAGAATATCAATACAGGACTCTCAAGCCAAAGAAAAGGCTCAAAGAGATTAGAAAGGTATTGATGGCTGAAAAGAAAAAATTCTTATTCATCAATTACAGTTGGAAATTTAATCTCAAAGAACGGTGTGTTGTTTGCGGCACTCATCAGGTTTGGGAAGCAGGAGACTACATGAGACCCCCTATACCCTTAACTCATGTAGAAAAAGGTAGACCAATGAGGGGGACATACTGCCCAAAGCACGCTGGTTTTCATAAACAAATGGAAATGTTACAGCAGCAAATAATGGCAGAAGAACATGGGTTAGATTTTAAAGCATTCATACCGAAGCCTAGATTGCCACAAGTCTTATCTAAAGGGCCAGCCACCACATTGACAAGGGAGGATGTTATTTCTCTTACTAGTGCAGGGTGGATTATAAAACCGCCTCAACAAGAAGCAGAAGAAACTCCTCCTCAAGAAGTCATTAGAATAACCCAAGAAGTTAGGACAGCACTAGAAAGAATGGAATTCTTGGTACAAGGAAAAGGTGAATAAAATGGTATTTGGTCCAAACAATAAAGACATCGTGGGTGCAATTAGCGCATCACAAGATACACAATTCAAAACAGTAAACAATCTTCTTTCTTTACAAGACAACCATGTAGAAGAATTTTTCCAATACCATGGAGTTAAATTTTTGACAACCTTTGAGAAAATGATGGAAGATGTTATGGAAAGAGTTGTTAGCCAAATGCTTTCTAAAATTGAATTTGTTCAAGACTCTACTACTGGTAAGATGTCAGTTCATCCGGATTGTCTCCGAGAATACGAAAAAATCACTCAAGAAAATATTCAATTAGACATTAATGCTATTGTGAATTCGGCCATAGATAGTGAAGTTGTTATGCAAAGAAAAATGGCAAAACAACAATATCTTGAATCTCAAGGATTTAATTCTAATATGGGAGGAGGAATGCCAATGCAACAACAGATGCAACAACCAATGCAACCCAATACAGGCATGGCTATAGCGGGAGTGACTGGACATTCTCAGCAATATAATCAAATGCAAGGGGCCGTGAATAATGGAACTGGATATCCTATCCCCCCTTCGGGACAAGATGGATATGGAAGGCCATATTGGATTGACCCCAAAACAGGACAGACAAGTTATGAGCCGCCATCTAGCGGCCTACATCTAGGTTCTGCTATCCAAAAGGGTGCGGCTTGGGCTAAATGGTTAATGTGAGTTGATTTAAATGGTAAAGGTTCTACTCTTTGACTCCAATACAGTCACCGATGTTGAGGCTTTAGGGCAAGCGCTTATTCTAAAAAACATAGCGTTTGGCTATTTGGAAGAAAAAAGTAATCAAGAAGATTCCCAACTTGATGAAAATATTGAAAGAATGGAAGCCCTAAACAAAAGTTTGGCCTATGAAGATAATGTGAGTGAAGCCATACGAATTCTTAACGAGAAATTGTCTACATTAACAACCGCTAATTTGAGCGAATTAAATAAAATTAAACCATTTAAAGAAGGCCTTCTTGATTTTACACAAATGGATTTTTCTATTAACGACTTGAAAAATCCCGACAACTTTTCTAAAATTATTGGTAAAGGTGAAGAAACTTCCGAATACGAAAGACTTACGGCTTCCGGCTCTGTAGATGGGCCTAGCGATGCTGATGTCATTATTGAAAATATGGAAGAAATTTTAGAAGAGGAATCCGATGAATATCCTTTCAAGACTCTAGTGGATACAATGAAAAACAATATGGAAGTGACTAGAGGTAGGGGCAAAATTGTTATTTCCTTTGGAGATGAGGAAAAGAAAACTCTTACGGAGCAAGTTCTCGTAAACTACGGGCCTAGCAATTTGTTTAGGGTGGATTATCCGAAAACAAAAGCCACCATTACTAAACAGGATGAGCCTTTGTTGGAAAGCCATTATAGTGAAGAAACTAAATGGAGAAGAGTGAACGACCCTAAAGGTAAAACATTTTTAGAAGCGCATGGGCTAGATAAAAAACTTGAAATGGATATCAACGGTTTTAATTTGATGGATATATATGATGTGGAGGTAGACACCTCTCAACAGAAAACAAGCGTGAAAAGAGGAGAGGAAAGAATGACTCTTTTTTCAGAGGCTAGAGTTATTCTTTCTTTGAAAGATTTAGATAAGAATACCGCTTTCAAACTTCTCATGCATTGTCTATTTCCAAAAGAAACAGGTGGAGAAAGAAGAAAAATAATTGATGTCTTGTCGGATTTTAAGAAGATGGTGGAGGTCAAAGTGATAGTCCCCGAAGAAGTTATTCTTGACCCCTACAAGAACGAATTTAGAAAAGATGTCTTTTTCTTTGACCCTATTTTTTCACAATTGGAAGTAGAGGTTAAAGGGGAATTGCGATTTACAAAAATCCCAATTCTTACAGAGGGACGGGGAAACTACGCTGAGGGAAGAAGAGTTTCACGAAATATCCCTAAATATTTCAAAATTTCCGAGATAGATGGGGAAGAAGATGCCGCTAAAACAGGTTCTTACACAGAACAAGTGGGGAAGACTAGAGAAGAAGCGATAGATTTTCTACAGAATCTATTGGCTAACACCTATGAATTAGAAGAAGCGTTGGAGGGTTAATTGTGCCTGTATCATCATCCCCAAGCGACTACACAAATATTGATGTCAATTATTCCCAAGGAAAGGGCTTTTACACAAATAAAGACGCTATTTCCGACCTTTTACAAATTCCAGCATTTACTTCCTTAACAAATCCTACTGATGCTCAAATCGGTAGCATTATCAAAAGGGTGGAAGGAACAATTGATGATAAAGTAGGGCGTTCTTATCGCCCTATTATTTGGAAGGATGAATTTAGAGATTTTGAATTTACAAGACATCCTATCAATTCCTACTATGGCGGCTATGTTGGTTTTGTTCAACTTAACCAAATGAAGATTAGAAAGATTGTTAGTCTACAAGTTTGGGAAGGTAATAACTACAGAGAACTTGCTTCTGCACAAGCAAGCATTACTTTGGATGCTAGCGACTATACTAAAATCAATAAAATCACATTACAATTGCCGAATTCCGGAAATGTTTGGGAATTGAAATATCATGCCCATACAGATACACCAGTAGTAAACGCTGCTAGATTCAATTCTTCTTTCGGGGCTAAGACCACAGCAAAGGAGATTGTTGCCCTAATCAACGAAGAGTTTCCTGCAAAAACAGCACAATTTACAGGAGCCACTTCCGAGAAAGCATTAACCTCTAGCCCTAACTCCTACAACATATCCGACTTTTTTTATGCTTATACGGATAAACAAGATGGAAGTAAGATTCACATTTCTAGCCTTTTAGAGGGAGAAGATGGGTCCGATTGCCAAATAACTGTATCCGACCAAGCAGGAGAAAACTCTAACACCATTCTTGAGCCCTTTACAGATAAGCAAGAGATGAGAAGATTAGGGGACTTTTGGATGATGGATAATGATGGTAGGATTTTTTTTATGAAGAGATACCCTTACCACAACAAAAACTCTGTCATTGTAAATTTCATTGCTGGTGATGGTAGGGTGCCTTCTGCTATCCATGAGGCTGCTACTAAATTATCAGCAGCAGAAATACTGAGACACGATGACCAAACTATTCTTATTGCTGATACAGGAGGAAATATTTCTACCAAGGAAAAGTATGACATTCTCCGAAAAGAGGCTATGGAAATCCTTGATGGGAAGAAAGACTTGTTGTATTTGATTGATTGATATGTCATTCCGAGAAGCCACAGATATTTTCAATAGATTCCTAGAAAGAGAGAAGCAAAGAAATATCCAAATGATTGAGTTATCTAGATTATTAGGATTTGATGTTTCTTTTTCAAACGATGAAATGATTGAGAATGCTGAAATGGCTTACGCTCAACATATTAGCAAGGAAGTAGAAAAGAAAATTGAGGGGGTATTCGGTGGACGAAGTTAGCCTAGTTATTGATTTATTGAATACTCAATGGACAACTTCGGCAACCGCCCTTGTAGATGATGGAACGATTGATGTTTCGCATTCTTCCAAGCCTAACTTCGTTGATGTTAGGTCTTTGGAGAAAAATAAAGGAGTAAGATACGACCTCTCTTCAAAGGATGTCATTATCGTTTTTGAAGATGCTAATTCTGTAGAATATCCAACGGTTTTTTATGATGTAAGAAATGAAACTTACACCTTTACTTTACACATTAGAACTGTCCATGATGAAAGAGCAGGGACGGATGCTGATTTTGGCAAAGACAGGCTAAGGGCTTTATACCTGATTACTCGTAGGGTGGTTGAGAGCAAGCGTAGGGGGTACGAGTCTTCGGATAATTCATGTTTTAATCAACTATTTATCGGTTCAAGAAGTGAATCAAATGATAGAGCAAAACGACTATTCGGATACAAAGTAAATTTGGAAGCAAAGCGATTCGCTCAAACAGTCCCTTAGTTTGTTTGTAAGGAAGTGGGATTATGGCTAACACGAATATATTTTTAGGAAGCGGTTCATCGGTAACATTTGTTCCCGAAGTTGATATTTATTTGAAACCGGCAAGTTTGAACTCGGATAAAAACGAATTGACTCTACATTCCGATTTTACAAGTAGGTTTGATTTGGTCACTGATTTGTATGTAGGGTGTGTTCTTGAGTTTTATGACAATGGAACCCATACCACTACCCATAGAATTACAGGAAACACCTCCACTACCATTACTTTCCATCCTGCTCAATCAATTACCCTTGATGCTACTAACGACTATTATCACTTGAAAGGCTACGGTGCGCCTTGCCCTGCAAATAGTGGCGCTTCTAACCTAAAACATTTGAACGCCGATTATTGGATGGGTATTCTAGAATCCTTGACCTTCCCATCTCTTGAAGTAGAATTCAAGCAACAGAACTTATTTGTTGGCGGTAGTAGAAACTTTACCTATCAGTATAAGGGAATTGAAACTGCTGGAAATGCTAGCGTAAATGTTGTCGCTAACCATGGTGCTTGGCTCTATTATTTCTTTGGTAAGTGTTCTGCGATTACTGCTACTCTAGATGCTTCAACCAATCCTGCCAGCGATTTCCAAGGCGGCGGTGGAAATAAATACTTCCTAAATGGAACGAGCGTAGGAGATACTGGCCCACTATTTTATCGTAGTATTGACAATGGCATGGTTCCGCCCGTTCTAAGGGGGACAGATGCTTTCGCTGAGTTAGACCATCTAACAGAGCCTAGTGGAACTACTACAATTTCAAATCCCATCACTTACACTTTTTCGGAACAAGATGGAGACGATTTGCCTTCCTTCGCTATGGAACAAGTCTTTTCTAAACTTCCTTCTGCGAACACTTACAGCACGAATACTGCCGATGCAGACGAGGATACCAACTTCGTTCTTATCGCTACAGGAAACAGAGTGAACACTCTTACAATGACAGCAAACGAAAATGAAGAGTTGAAAATGACTCTTGATACCATGCCTCGTAAACTTCACAATCTAACCAAGGGGGAAAAATATGCGGCTCGTCGCTCGGTCACGGATGAAACTTCGTTCAAGAATTATTCCGCTAACGATAAATTCCTAGAACCATTCTTTTTCTCCGGAGGTTCAATTAGCCTATTCGGACAAAACTTCTTGCGGATTACGAACTTTACATTGACGATGAACAACACTCTTACAGATAAGAGATTCATTGGCGTTGGTTCCAAGACTGTTAAGGATGCTATTCCTGCACAGCGAACCTACGAATTATCCTTTACAGCACTTGTCACCGATGATAAACTCTTCAACGAATTGAAAGAACAAGACGAAAATCAATCCGCAAGTAGTGGGGCCTTGATTGACCTCATCTTTGACAAGTCAAACGGAGAGCAAATCCGACTCAAGTTTGACAACTACATGCTAACGACGAACAGTTGGCCCATCCCCGAAGATAAAGGGGCCGTCATGGTAGAGGCTACAATCGTTCCAAGAACGCTCAACTCATGCACCGTCAAGACTCATTGGATTTTGCAGGGGTGATACCTTGGCAACCATTGAAGGAAAAGACCGCTACACGAAGATGAAGGAACTCCGTGAGCGAAAGCATAGAGAACAGGAAGAGGCAAAGGCAAAACCTACCCCCAAAAAGAGGGGCCGGAAGCCGAAGGCCAAACCGGAGGAAGCCGTGAAAGCGGAAGAAGAGTGATACATTCCACCAACATTGTTTGTTTGTTGGTTTTTTGAAGGTGGAAGAAACATGAATACTGTAAAAGATAAATCGGTGCTTTTTGCACACACAGAAGAGAAGTGCTACGAACTTAAAGTAGCGCCACAAAGCGATGAATGCCTCAAGGTTTGGATTAGAGAACCTACTTGGTTAGAAGTAGAAAAGGCTCTTACAACCTTAATGACGATTGATGCTAAGAATCAAGACATGGGAATTGACTTGAATGCTATGTATCGTTATCTCGTTGAAAACTTCGTTTCAAGAACTGAACCTAGTTTGACAACGATTGAAATTATTAGACTCAACCCTTTCATTGGAAGCCAATTGAAAGAAGTTTTACCAAACCCGCTAGCGGTCTTTGAGGAGAACGAGCAAAAAAACGAGTAATGAGGGATGCGGTAAGAAAGGGGGCGGCTGACCCCCGAACCGTATCTCTCTTGATTACTTACACTTTGAGTAAAGCATTGGCAATTAGTCCTCTAGAAATAATGAAAATGCCAGCGAATATGGTCATGGATTTCCTTTACATTCATAGAAACTTTGAAGAATTGAAGGCGGATACCATAGAACAGGAAATGAAGAAGGTGAAAAAGTGAGTCGCTTAACTGATGCTTCAAGGGATGCAAGCGAACTGCAATCCGTATTTACACGGTTAGCACAGGCTATCGGAAACACCGACTATGCCGCAGAGTCCTTTAATGGTAAAATGAAAGGCTTCGCAAAAACTATGGCAGTTGCGAATAAAATCGGTTATGCTACTTTGCCCTTTTACTTTAGATTAAAGAATCGTGTTGAGACTACTCTTTTGGCTTTGGGTAAAATCAGCAAGGTTATGAGAGGGGGAACCGAGGATGCTGGTATGCTAGGTAAGGCATTTGGTTCTATGTCAAAACAATTTGGGAAGGCTAAAAATGCATTAAGCAAAACCTTTACCGCTACAGGAGATGCTTCTTTTGCTTCTATTATGGCTGGAACTAGCGTAGTCCAAGAATCTAATCTAAAAAAAATAGGCAACTTTCTGTCTTTTGGAGCAACTGGCGCTATTGGGAAGGGTGCAAAAGGCGCTATGGGCGGTGTAGGTGCTATTCTAGGGGGCGCAAAGGGCGGGATAAGTAAATTAATTGGATTTGCTAAAGCAGATGATAAAAGAAAACGGATGAGGAGAGGAGCCTACAAAGCGTTAAAGAAATTCTATGCAGGAACAGATAAAATTCAAGGAATTTTAACTAAAGTTCCGCTTAAGAAGATATTGATAAACCTAGGAGCCTTCGCTCTTTTAGGAGTGAAAATGTTCATTGGATTAACTTTAGCCATCGGAGTTCTCCTCCTATTCTTGAAAAGCGAGGCGTTCCAAAACGCATTCAATGCCTTCATGGAAGTTTTACGCTCCCTTAAAGAACCTCTAATAGCCGCATTTAATCTCATCAAAGATGGATTTATGCTCATCTACAACGGGTTGTTTGGCGGCGGTGGCTTTTGGTCTTCCCTAGGCATGGTCTTAACAGGTCTAGGAAAAATACTCATGGGTATTCTCAAGGGTCTATTCACCGTGGCGTTTGGTTTGTTGAAGGCCGGTCTTATTGCCGTAGGTGTGGCAATTAAAGATGCTGCTAGTTTTGCCGTTGAAGCAGTTATCAAATATTTAACGGATAAGGCTCAAGCCGTTAAGGATAAAGTCTCTGCCAAGAAATCTAGAGATAAAATTAAAGAACGATTTTCGGGAATGAGTTTTGGCGGTGTAGGAATGTATGCTAGAGGAGGAATTACAGGTTCCGGTCTTAGCATTGTTGGTGAACGAGGTCCGGAATTAGTCAAACTTCCAATGGGTAGCAGAGTGTTTTCTAATGACAACTCAAAAAAGATGATTTCAAAAGGAAGCGTAAACAATATCACCGTCAATGTTCAAGGTAGAATTGGCGCTTCCGATACCGAACTGCGACAAATTGCTTCCAAGATTGGAAGCATGATAAACAAAGAAGTGAACAGAACAACCTCTTCTAGAGGCACAATCGGGTGATTAAATGGCAGACCATTATGTATTTTTGCGGCTTGGAGCCGGAGCCAGTGGCGGTAATGAATTGACCGACAACATCATTCCTTTGAAGGCAACAAGTGTAGACATCAGCACAAATAAAACGATTCCTTCTCTAGATGTTCCTTTTAGCGGTTTACTGACAGGGGAATCCGTTACTGCGGCTTTGGATTTAGGAATGGCGAGTAAATCAATCTCCATTACTGGTTTCATCTTAGAAGACTCCATCACTAAAAAATTCTCAAAGGGAAGCAATGCCATCACTAGAAAATTCACAGCGATTGAAATTGCACAACTTATTCATTCTAGTGTAGATTCTACAGGTCTACAATCTTACCAAGCCATCAATGAATTAATTTTTCTCTACGATTCTAAAGTGGATGCGAACTATGTCCAAAGGGGAACACCTGAAAGCCAAACTCCTAATTCTGAAACACAACTTATACCTTTTACCTTTAGTGCTAGAGGCGATGGAGGAGTAACTTCGGGTACATTTGACAATCAAGGCGTTGCATTCCCCAAAACATTCCCTGCCGATAACAAGGCAGACGGATTAAAAGGATTCATTCGCTCATTTAGCACAACTATTGAGTCCACTACAATTGATGTATCTTTTAATTTACAATTTGAAGTCGCTACTGTATTCCCTCAAGGAAACCTTATTACAAAAATAGAAGACGCTTTGGAGTGATTTCATGTATCGGCTTCTAACAGGAAAACAAAGAAGTTTGGTCTTCCCTGTTATGTGTAATTCTTTTGTTAAAATTGATTATAGCGACAACATACCCATAGGGGCTGATGGTGCAATATCTTCTGATGATGTAAGGTATGGTATTTGGAACCATAAGGATTCTTTTACAATAGAATCAACCTTAACCCCTTATGACATCAATGGTTATGGAGCAATAACAATTATGCCCTTCACGACAAATAGCGAAAAAATGATGACTGGAATAACCAAGTCTGTTCTTGACAACGCTACAGATAGAGAACAAAAGACATCATATCGCTATTTGAATGATACGAATAAATTTGGAACTGCTAGCGACCTTAACGGATATGAGATGCGTGTTTTTCATAGCGAAGAAGTGAAGTTATCTTTGTTAAATGCTAGCGAACATGGATTCAATAATCCAGCAGAATATAGAATTAAATTTGAAGTAAGTGTTGGGGGTGTGAATGAGTCTTTAACGAGTCCAATTGTTATCTCTCCTATTTTTGGTAAACCGCACAAGGGTTCTTCACTATCAACCGTAGGTTTTGACTCCGAAGGTAAGGTTAAATTTCAAGAGGCTACTTCTGTCGCTGTCAATAGCAATTCTACCTTGACTAAGACGATAACTTTCGCATCCAACATAGAAGCGAATTTTCACCATGAGCAAAAAATCTACTATAGAGATGGATTTGATTTTATAGAAATAGGTACTATCAATCTCGTTTCCGGAGCAGTCTTAACCCTGAAAGATATTAGCGTATCGGATAACTTTTTGGTGGGTAAAACCATTTTTATTCCTACCACAAAAAACCCCTTCTATGTGAATGAAGTTCATCACATTGCGGCCACATACAACGACCTTACGAGAAAAATGACTATTTATTACGGAGGAAAAGAAGTGGCTTCTAGTGAACATTCTTCAACTTCGGAATTTTCTTTTACGACAAGCGATATGTTTCTAGGTGCTAATGGAGTAGGTGCTATCGGAAGAGATACTTCTCACACTAATAACCAATTCATGGGAGAATTACATGAGTTTGCATTTACAAATGGAGCAAGAGAAACATTTGATTTGACAACGCTAAATCCTAGATTCGCAGAAGTTTTATTGTATTTTAGATTTGAAGAGGTGGATGAGTAATGGCTATTTTTGCTATGCGTAAAGGCACTTCTCCCAACCCAACGGTTGTCACAACAATCAATGATGCAACAAACAACATCAATTTTGATTGTCCAACCAATCCTATGTTTGTTAGTGATGCTGGTTCTGTCACTAGTGGTCACAGGATGTTTTCTTATATTTCCACAGACGGCTCTCATAGCCAAGACTTTGTTCAACAACTACAAGGTAGCGATTCGGCGGGAACAGAGTATTCTAATCTCAGTGATACCGAAGGGTATTCTATTCATTGTTGGGATGATTTCTCACAAACCGGAATACAATTGAATGGTATTTCTCCTATATCTTCACAAAACTATGATTATTTCGTTTTAATTCATTCGGATGATTTACTACAACACCATTTTGCCAAAATAACTGAAATAAAACAGGATGAAGTTTCCGGTGACAGATTTGATTTTGAGCCTAGATTGGGTAAAGGACTAGCCAAGGATACGAAATTTATGATTTTCCGTGGACCCTTGAAAACAGAAACTTCCATTGTTGCGGTATCTGCCGGAATCAAACCGGAAAACATTACTTCCGGTTCTTCCACATACCGATACGATAAATCGTATATTTGCGCTAGACCTCTATTCTATTTCTTTTCGGATAGATTGGATAAGAAAAACGAATTAGACCATAGCACTAAATATTTCATTAAATACATTACTTCGGCTAGTGGAACCATTACTCCTAATGTGAATAATGCGTTTATTACTACAACAGCATTTTCTACTAGAATCATAGATTATAGTAAATATACGATTAAAGCAAACTTAGTAGATAACTTAAAAAATCTAGATGACCCTACAAAAAATTCTATTACCTCTAGTGAGGGATTTACTTTACCATCTAACGACTTTACGGATTACAGTAGGTGTTTCTTTAATGCTAGAAGAGATGCTAATGATGTATTTGACCAAACCGATGCGTCTACTTTGGCGCTGACAGGCCCATACAGATATACACATTATTCTTACTCTCCGGAGAAAGCAAACACTAATTTTTCTTTAACTGATTTTACTGTTTTTGAATCAATAGGCGAAAAGGGTGGATATGCAGAAATTAAATTGATTGACACACAAAGAATTCTGTCGTCCAAAATAAAAAACGACGACCTTCTTCGTGTAAGGCACAGACTACATTCAGCAGACCTAAGTGAATTTTTTGCATTAAAGGCTACTATTTCTAGCCAGTCCGGAACAAATTTTGTTTTCAATACAGAGTATGATTTATCTACTCTTTTAGCAGAAGGAGACGAAATTAAAATAGGAGATAGAATTTACATTATCGCTACAACTGGTAGTGCTATTGGTTCGTTTTCCTCCAATCAACAAACTATCGTTATGACAACATCCACTCGTTTAGAGTCTTCTCCAACTTTTGCGGCCACGAGCCTTACGGGTATAGCCTCCTCCGGCGATAGGCTGTTTAGGAGAGCATGGAGTCAATCAAAAGGAAATCTTTTGACAACATTTAAAATCGTAGAAAATAGACATTACAATATCAAAGTTGTTTTTAGCAACTTATTAGAGGCTACTGTTTCTTCTTCTAATGCTACTACCAAAACACTCTCTTTATCTTTTGATAATTCTCTTTATGAGTCGGAGTCTAACATTGGTTTTATCGGTGGAATCTATTCTATTGAGATTGAGAGATTTGAAGGAACAGTTGAACAAATTGATACTGAGAGAGAATTCGGTCAAAATTTTATGAAAGTGTACGGTCGTAGCACATACGCTAAACTCATCTCCCCTATCATAACTAAAAATTATCTCAGTTCTAAGGATATCATCTATTCGTCCGATAGCCCATTTAAAACAGCAATTTCTTGCGGAACATCCAACACAGTGAACTTTTCATCTAATACCCTAACGCTTATTTCTGTCACTTCTGCACCGACAACAGGAGATGATTTGTATGTTCAATACACCAACAACAATTTTTCTTATATTGGTAGAGTTTCTACTTACAACTCTTCCTCAAAGGTAGTGACTTTAGAAACTCACGCCTTTGCTTCCACGGGTGAACTCACAGTTGGGGGAGTCGGAACTCCCACCTTTACCACTCGCAACATTTGGAAATCAAATCAAAAATCCTACCTATTCAATAAGGCCCTATCATCAAATAATCGTGTAGCGGAAACTACGACAAGCCTTATCGGGCATTCGGAGAAGGGTATATTCTTTGAGTCGGGTTTAGATATCGCTAACAATTCTACACTTGTTAAGACGAGCAAATCCGATAACGATAATGCAATAGGTTATCATTTACATAATGTTTCAAAAATAGGGAAGGATAACCCATTCCAAGCAGAACTGACTGATGGTGCTTCTTCTGTAGGTTATGCCGGTTTTGATACTGTAAACACTTTAATTGATTTTACTGTTATTTCGCAAAATACGAAAGACGGTAAAACTACTTTTGAACTCGCACCTTATGTTCCTGTCACTTTAGGTAGAATGGATTTCAATGATGCAGATGTCACTGATGTGGATTTGGCTTTAGTAGGTAGTGCGGTGGGTTCCGCAAGTGCCTCTAACAATATTAGGCATGTGTCTGTTTCTTCAATCGTTAATTCTCCTTCCGAAAAAGACCCCCTCTACATTGAAGGGGCATTCGTAGGATATGTTGTTCAAGTTGTGAAGGAAAGCACAAGTAGTAATTGGAAAATATATGTGGATAGGCCTATTTCACATTCGGCCAGTGATGCAGTGCAGATATTAGATGATTTCTCTCCTGTTGGTGGACAAAACTATGAAGAGAAATATACTCAAGATTTGTATTTAACGAATGGAGCGCACTTACATGGAGGCAAATTCGTTTCACTTTTACACCCTCTTTTCTTCAATAATAAGGCTGGAACATTTGTGACTTATACCGGACAGCGCTCCCAAAGCGCTACCACTACGGAAAGATACGGGACTCCTCAATACAGAATTATGCACTTGGAAAAAGGGGTATTTGATTTCGTTTCTCGTTCTATCACAACTTCTGCCCAAAATTTTGAAAATAATTACTATGAGGGGGGTAGTAAAATCAAGTATTATGCCTCTTGCTATAAGGTGAATCCTGTAAGACATTTTGAGAGTGCAGTATATTATAATGGAACAATAGGTAGAGACTTTAAATTCACGAACAGCAATCATTTACCGATAGAAGCAAGAGGTAATTCCCCTGCCGCAGGTTCTCTTTTCTTTGATTACGATGTGTATGAATCCGGTCATACGAAGCCTGTTATTGTAGATGTCACACCACCGACGATAAACACAGAAATAACAAAATCAAAATATCTCGTTAAGGATTACTTGGAACAATTTGACCCTAAATCTAGAAGACTATTTTTGTTTTCAACTAGTGATTCAACACCCTATTCCAGCAAGAGGAGCGATAGCATCTTCAATATGACTTTCTCTATCGGAACAGGAAGAGTAGGAAATATAATTACGGAAAAAGATGACTTGAAAAAATTCAAACTTATGCTATTGGGGGAACCTACAGAAGGTTCCTTTTCAGAAGGACAATCTAAATATTCATCAAGAGGTTCTACTGTAAAATATACAGACGAGACCTACATTGACGCTGGAATAATAGAAGTGGATAAGGATATCGTCCAACTGAAAAGAACAGGTATTATGCGACTTACAGAATTGGTTTTTGATACTGCATTCAATCAATTTAACGCTGAAAAGCCTCCTAGAAAAACAAAGCAGATACCGTCGTTTATCTATCACTATCACACTATTTCATCTCTCAGCGTAACTGTTTCTTCTTATGGCTCAACTTCTATTTCTTTATCGGGTAGCGTGACCGTAGCAGATAATGAATTGCTTGTAGACTCTGCGGGTAATCTCATCGGAACTGCTAATGGAGCGCAGAATCCTACCTCGTCTCCATTCACAATCAATCTCAACGCCGCACCCATCCCAACAAACAACGGTTCTGCTTACACAGGAACCCTCTACAAGGCTACAATTAGCAAGGGTACTCTCAAAGGTCATGGAGAAAAAGATTCACTCGTCCAGTTTGAAAGAGGTATCACTCTCCACCGAGGAACGCTTCACAACGACGCATACACTAATTCCGAATTTACCACGGTCTTTGGAAATGACTTCAATGAGGCTGGCGGAAGCACCGCTACCAATCTCTCCAATGTTATTCTACCGCTAAGTTTCAACGACAATCAAACAATTGGGAATAGCGTCTCAGGGCATCCTAGCCGATGGTTGAAGAAGATTGACAGCCTTCCCGATTCAGTAGGGACTGCTGATAATTCCTTCCAAGCAGATTTGTTCGGTGTTGTTCTTGACCGATACGATGTGGAAGGAGGCAACCGTGGCGACGAGATTTTGAGCAAGGGGACAGTCTTTACTTACAACGATAACACTCATGTTCGGAAGTATGCAAACTCAATTACAACTGTAAACATGGGATTGAATACACAGTTTATGACTTTGGATGGCCCGAATGGGGGCGCTAGAAGTGCAACTTCTACTGATGCAGAAGGTGTATTCATGGGATTCAAAGCAAGGCTCAACCTAGATACGAACGAATCAAACATCACAAAGAATTCTTACGCTGGACCTAATAACAAAACTATTTACTTCTACAGAATTACCAGTTCGGAAATTCTAGATTATATCACGGACTTAACAGGATGCTATTTGGCTTCGGAAGTTGGTAAGGAATTCGGAACAGGGACAGCCACAGGAACAACGGGGGGGATTAACAATACAATCCCTAACAACTTAGGGTATGTTTTGAGTCACGAAATTGAGACAGACAACACTACGCTAACTCACATTATCCAAGTTGATGCTGATTTGGCAAACGGATTTTACAGAATCATGCAACCTAACGAAACAGCCTTTTATGACTTTACTCCTAACAAAATTAAATTAAATACTCTGTCTAGCGAATATACAAAGATAGCCTATGAAGATAAAACATACTCTACAACAAGAGATTACGCTTTAGGCTTTGGTTCGGGGGAAAGAGATTCACCACTTGGGGGTAATATCGGACACAATGAAGCGGTTCTATCCATGTATGTTTTGGTTGATACAGACGCACAAAGCGAATTTCTCTTGAGCAATAGAGAAGAGGTCGTCCCTAGGACCCATACAGAGGCCTATGTCATTCTCTCGGATGTAGAATCTTTATACGAAAATCAGTTTACCATGTGTATCACAGATGGAATAAACAAACACAAAACTTCAATTAATCAGCGATATTTAGGAACAAATCAAGGTTCTTACATTGAATTCGGAGAGATGAAAGAGAAACATGGTCTTGTCTCTATGTCTGAAACTTTTACAATTACAACTGCTTCAAATATTGTTCCCCCTATAGAAAGAGCCATGATTGGTTCGGTTGTGAACATCAGCCATGAAGCAGATAATATGTTGAATGATTTGTTAGAATCCAACGATATCCAATACGAGATACCGGATTCAACCTATCCTCTTTTCTTAGCACCTAATTTTAAGAGTGTGAATTTGTTCTCTGCTATCAACTATATCCTCAAAAGAAAAGACAAAGAATTGATTTACGAAGATGACAAATTTAAGATTAAAGAGTCCGATGATGTTGATTTACGCCCTTCACTGTTTATCTCCGATAGGAACCAACAACTACAGATTAAGGATTTCAAGAAATCCAGTGGATTATTTGATTTCTACAATGAAATTATTGTTTACGGTTCCAGCCATGTCTCCAAGAAAAGTAATCTCCGTAGCATCAAAAGGGTGGGTAAGAAAACTTTGGAGGTGGAAGACTCTAGTATTTTCACACAAGAGGATGTGGATGATAAGGCTACGGAATTGTTAAGACTTCATTCAAAAGAAAATGAAAGAATCAGCATTGAGTTGGGACATACTAATTTTAGCCAACTTAGGGCAGGGGATACTATTTCTTTTGAATTGATTCAAGAAAATATCCCAAAGAACCAATATCAAATTTTAGAAATGAAGCATCAAATTGATGGGTTTATAAAAATGGAACTCGGAAAATTCTCAAAGGGTATGGAAGATAGATTCGCTGAATTACTTATTACCACAAACTCTAACAAAGCAAAACTCCGTTCAAGAGACCTCATTCAGTCCGAAGAAAATGTCTCCCTTTTGGACTTGGTTTCATTGAGAGAACGCAAACTTTTGATTCAAAAGAGAGAGGCTTCGGCAACAACTAATAAGATTGGCTTCGTCCGAACAATTGGATTCAGCATCCCAATGGGGACAGCAGCAATAACAACTACAACAATTAGGGATGTGGACTTTTGATTACAGATAGTGCTAGAGAGGATTTGGCTACTTATTTAAAAACAACCTACACTAAGGCTAGAGTGGGTGTTGGAGGGAATAACAGTAGCCCCATCACCACTAATTTAGATGTTCCCATTTTTGATGTATCTACAATTACCTCTTCAAAATCGGATGAGAATGTAGTTGATTTCAAGTTTACAATAGCAGGGGGTTCAATCGCTGGATATACCATAAGAGAGTTAGGTATATTCAACGCAGATTTCAGCAAAATGCTAACCCGACTAAATTTTGAAGGTGTTGGACCATTCTCTACAGAAAATGTAGATTTCTTCATAACATTGGAGGTTGAATGATGACGAGTAGTGCAAACAACAGAGGATTTAGTAGAATGGGTGTAGACCCTACAATTAGCGGTTTAGTAGACGGAACAGATTTCCCACATAGCGCATTGTTTCATGCCTTGAATATCGCTACACAAGGAAACTATGCTATCATTGAAGGAAATGATTTTGATATTACTCAAAGCGATTCTAGCGGTAAAACCCAATTCTCTGTAGCGGCTGGAAGGGTCGTCCGTAACGGGGCTCTACAAGCGGCTGTTTCTACAGCAAACTTCACTCAAGGAACTCCTGCCGCATTTGAGGAGCCTACATCGGGTTTCGCCTATTACCTTCTTGTCGTTAATTCTTCAAATGCTCTTGAATTGAAGAACAACGGCGGAACAATCATTACCGATATTGTTCCTAATCCTGCTACTACAGACATTCCTATCGCCGTTCTAAGATTAGGTGCGGGAGAAACTACAACTCAACGCCATGTGCAATTTTTGACCACTACAAAAACTGCTAATTCTTTTAGTATTGCTAGAGATAATAGCGGGGTTTATACCGAAATGGGGACAATTAGTTGTGATGCTAATAGCATTGATATTACTACCACCAACTCAAATGCAAATATCAATTTGACTCCTCACGGGAGCGGGAGAGTAAATATTTTAAGCACTGATAAAAATGATGCGGAATTAGTCATTTCAAAAGATGTTGGTAGTAGTATTGGTAGGACGGGCATTTCCTTAATTTCTCCAAACTCCACAGATGACCAAACAGGAAGAATTACTCTTGAAAGAACAGGTAGTTCTGCTTTTATCGGCATGGATATTGCTAGTGATTCAAGACATGGAATACGATTCTTAACAGGTGATGGTTCCGAAACAGAAAGAATGAGAATAGACGATGATGGTAATATTGGTATTGGCACTTCTTCGCCAACACAAATGCTTCATCTTAGTGATGCAGATGCAGGTGAGCCTACCATTCTTATTGAAAATACTGGGACTTCAACAACAGAGCCAAACTTAACATTTACAAGAACAGGTTCTCATCCATCCGACCCAACAGTTGATATTGGCAGAATAGCATTTCAAGGAGATAACGACGCAAATGAAGATATTCTTTATGGGGCTATTACCACAGATGCCCATGTTGCCACAGATAGTGATGAGAGAGGAAGGATGAGATTCCATGTTATGAGAGCAGGTGCTATTACGGAAATTCTTAGATTAGGAGGATTTGAAGCAGTAGTCAATGAGGGTGCAAGTGATGTGAATTTTAGAGTGGAGGGTTCTTCGGATGCTAATTTACTATTTGCAGATGCTGGAAATGATAGGGTAGGTTTTGGGACTTCTTCTCCAAAGAACAAACTTCAAGTTAGCCATACAGGTGCTGACGGAAATAACGGCATTATGATTGTGAGAGAAGATACTTCAACTTCCGACACTGATTTACTAGGAGGAATAGGTTTTGATTCCACAGATGGAAATGTCCCTTCATCGGTTTTAGAATCCTCTGCTTATATTGCTGCATTAGCGGCAGAAGCACACGGAACAAGTGATAAGGGAGCCGACTTGACATTTGGGACTGCTGCTATCAATGAAAATGACGACACTGTTTCAACTGAGCATATGAGAATACTTTCGGACGGGAAGGTCGGTATTGGGACATCTGCACCGGAACATTTCTTACATATTGACGGAGCCAATGATAATTTCCCTGTAAGAGTGCAAGGGAATAATGGAAATGTTAGAATAAACAGTTTTGGGCAAATACAAGTCCAAAACGACAATTCCTCGCCTGTTGATGGTGCAACGATTGATGACCCAATTTGGCAGATAGGGCAACGAGATACAGGAGTATTCGATATTTCTTTTGGAAATATTAGTGCTATGTTGGTGTCGGCAACAGATAAAATATTAGAAATGAAAAGGTCGGGTAATAGTGCTACTGGTGCTAAACAAATGGGTTTCTTTGGAACAACTGCTATTTCACAACCGGCGGCTCCTGCTAGTGTTGATTCTCTTTCATCTACTGGAAATCCTGCCAACCCCGAAGCAAACGCTGATGCCATCAATGCACTGATAACTGCTTTGACAAACCTAGGATTGATTGGTTGATTTCAGTAAAGTTTATTTTCTACACTGATATGGGCTGTATGTGAGTCTTTGGGTTTTGTTTTGGATGTCTTTTGTTGTCGGTTTTTTTGTTGTGTGGATGGCAACTCCTCCTTCAAAAGATACCTTTATTATTTTTGAAAATCCGAAAGAATTAGATGACATGTGCTGGAGCGGTCTTAGGAGAGGACCTCAATGAAGGTTAAGATTGTAGAGGTCTCTCCTAGAGATGGTCTGCAATCTCTAAAAGAGTTTATTCCCACGAAAAAGAAAAGGGAATTAATTTCGTCTTTATATTCTGCCGGTTTTGAAGAAGTTGAAGAAATAAGTTTCGCTAATCCTAGAATCCTTCCTCAGATGGCTGATGCCGAAAAGGTGTTTACTAAGGGTTCTGCTCTTGTGATGAACAAGAAGGGATATGAGAGAGCAAAAGAGATAGGAGTGAAAAAAATAAACATTGTTTTTTCCCCTTGTGAGGAATTTAATCTAAAAAATATGGGAAAGACAAGAAGCGAGATTGTTCTAATGTATAAGACCTTCATGGATAAGGTCCCAAAAGAAAATGTTAGAGTGTATTTATCTATGGCTTTTGGTAGTCCCTACTCCGGAGATTTCTCAACTAAAACAATCAAATCTTGCGTTCGTGATGCGAAAATGTTCGGAGATACTGTAGTTTTTTGTGATACCGTAGGGGTCGGTATAAGGCAAGATGTTAAGATGTTCGCAGAAATCTGTAGAAATTTAGAAATTAAACCGGCACTGCATTTGCACCATAGAGGTAGAGAAGAACCAGCACTTAGCCTAGTAAAAATAGCATTGTTTGAAGGAATAAACGAATTTGATACTAGTCTTTCCGGATTAGGAGGATGTCCTTTTGCGGAAGAAAGTGGAGAAAATCTATCTACTGAAACTCTGATAACCCACTTAGAAGCATGGGGTTTTGATTGCGGAATCTCTATAGAGGCTCTTAAAAAATCCACTAAAATTAGTGCAGAGATACAAAAAATTGCATTAAAAAATAGGAGCCGTGAAACCGCCTGTTAAGACGGTATCACGACCCCTTTATTTCCAAATGCCACCGCAATCTCGGCATTCCCAAAGTTTGACCTTTTCATCACTTCCAATATAGAAGCCTTGAATTCGTATTGCGATTGTTCGTGCATCGCAATATTTACAGGTCTGCTTTAAACTCATTTTTGGTCTTCCTTCTGTCGCAAGAGCCTTTTCATATATTCTTCAACTGATTGTTCGGTTAGTTTAGAACCACCAAATGCAGCAAAGAATAACAAAACAGTAGCGAACACGAAAAACAACAATCCAATCCATTCCCAAGTAGACATTACCAATCAACCTCCAAATCCACAAAACTTTCTTTATCTACGGAAAACGCTTTCACAAAACCATTTTCTTTTCCGTATTGCCAAACATCATACACAATTTTTGTATCTTTCATACAATACTCAACTACCTTATCGTATTCGCCCATCTTCCAAAGTCTAGGGGCATCGGCGCTATCCATCAACTTACTTTCGTTAAGAGTGTTTACACCTAGATTTTGCAGGGGGATGCGCTCCCCATGCTCTTTCACTAAAATTCTGCTAGTGTCAATGTATCTCTTTTCTCCTAGATACTTGTTGATGCAATAGATATCCATGGCATCTTTTAACACAGCCAAATCAAACGAGGCAATGTTATGACCTAACAAATACCCACCGTTTTCAAAATGATTATCTAAATCATATTTCAACTCTCTAAGAGATTTAACTATGTGTCCGGACTTGGCGAAGGAATCTAGTGGTTCATCAACATATACTGTACCAATGTTTCCGTCCCAAGTGGCTACAGTAGAGACTTGAAACATATGAGTATTACCAAAACCCCCTATTTCGTGAGACATGTTTTTTGTCTCAATGTCAAGAGCAAGAACATTCATGTAATCACTTCTTCTTTGTGGATTCTGTATTGGCCCAAGCATCCTCAATTTTTTGAGTTGTTTCGTCTACGGATAGAACTGGTTCATCTACTCTTCTCTTGAGAAAGGCTACAATTTTTGTGTTTGCCACAGTGAGCATAGAACAACACTCCCATCCTTCTTCGCCGTAGGTGTTCAATGATTCAATGATGACCTTCGGGCCATGCGTTGCTTGAAATATAATAAATTTGTTTTCCCAATGTACCATTTTATTCACCCTTTAGTCTAACGAATGCCTTCTTGTCAATCTTCTTCTCTTCAAAGTTGTTTGAAATCTTCTTGAAATGCCTGTATACTATGGCCTGTTTTCTCTTTGAAATCTCCATAATTTTGTTGATGAATTCTTTCTTCGGCACGAATCCTTCTTCATTCTTCTCCAATGCTTGATATGCTTTCATAATTGAACCGTTCATGGTGGAATTTAAAGCATCGGCCTTACCCTGTTGCAGGGACAATTCTAACCACTCTATCAATGATTTATAGCAGTTACGGACGATAAAGGCTGCTTGATTTACATTTCTCGCATTGACGACAAACCTCTCTTCCTCTTTCTTGATAGAGTTAGCCTCCGCAATACAACAGAGAATTGATATTTTGCCAAGCAGACCTAACCATCTTGTTTGGAAATTCTTTACGATGTCTCTAATCGTTCCCACACTTGAATCACTCCAAGCATCCATATCATCAAGACGCATAAGCAAAGCATCATTGAAGTTAGGAGCGAAACGGATTGTGAAACGAGCATCATTTTCACCTGTTTTATTTCTAGGGTCTAGGCTAGTTTGCTCAAATCGTTTCTTCGTAGTTTGGTAGACTTTGAATAATGCTGTAGCGAACCTCTCAATGGGCAAAGTGCTTTCCTCAATCAACCCAAAGTTCTGCACAATCGTTTCACGAATTTTCCTCTGTTTTTCTTCGGGAACAAATTTGACCAACACCAAGGCTCTTTGGAAGAGGCCTGTATTTACAATCGCTTTATCTAGATTTTCGGGGTGGAAAGTTGTAGCCAAAATAGAGCGTTGAGAACGACATTCTACTTTAGGTCCTTCTTTCAACTTCTTGGTAATAACCCAAGAAGAACCACAAAGGCTGTTGCATAGTGTGTTTAAGTAAGTGACAATACCTTCCTTATGTTGCGTTTGCTTGAAAATACCTGAGTTAGAAAACTCGTCCCAACGAGCAAGTCCGTGTCCGTCTAATTCGCCCTTGATGTGATTCCAACGAGTCCTTCCGTCCTCATCAATAAAGGGGTCTTGATAGCCAACAAGAGCAGCATCGGTGTATTCCACGACATCAAAATTATCGTATTGTTGTAGGGGAATGGACATTGGGTTTTCATCTTCACCTAAGTCTTGGTTGCTTTCACGCTGTATTCTTTGAATCTCTTCTCTAGGAAGATACTTATTATCTTTGTTAATCTTGTTCCAAAGAGAATCCGAAACAGGCAATACAAAGTCCATAATGGCCGTCTTGCCTGTTCCGGAGTTTTGAATCCAAACGAAGTGTAGTCTAGAGTCATCGCTTGACTTCCCTCTTGGGATATGCACGAAATCTTTCACTGCTTGGCCTAGCAAAACAAGGCAAGTAAGAGCCGCCGGAACATCGTTGTATTTGGAATACTTCAATGATTCCTGCATCCATTCTTTAATCAAGGCAGGTAGTTTTGTACCCTCTAGTTTTGTTTCGTATTCTTCAATTATTTGTTCTTCATCATTCATATTTTCACTTTCCTTTCATGGTATAACACATCTAATAATGTAGATGCAGTTTTTTCTCCAATACCTTCTATTTTCATTAGGTGTTCCTTGGAGTGCATTCCGATTTCCTGTATGGAACCGAATTCTTTGAGCAGCAGTTTTGCTTTTTTGTTGGATATCCCTTTGATAGTGCAAAGAACATCCACCCGTAAATCATCAGTAGCCACTCTTTTGATGATTTCGGGACTTGGTATTTTCCTATTAAGAGGTTTCACCTTACAGAAACTAGCAATGATTTGTGCGGCTTGATTCTCATCTTCAAGCCACATAATTTGTGTATCTGTATCTAGAGAGATAGTCGCAATAGCACCTATGAATTTATTATTCATTACCAATGCTCTGCCTTGTGGGGACATTTTCGTTTTGGAATTCTCAAGAACCGTAGCGATTGCTTCTGTAATGCTACCATACACAATAACAAAATTGTGTTTGTAATTCCTGTCCATATTGTCTATTTGATTCCAAATCCTTTTGTTCATTACAGAAGCCAAAAAGTCCACGCTTGATTTTGCTTCAAAACACATGTCCCCAAAGACATAATCCCCTACTTCTATCCAACGCTTTTCCCAAGGAATACCCATTTTATCGCACAAGTCAGCGACTCTTCCGAAGAGTTTTGATTTGTCCCCTTCTCTACTGTCAATGATTAACATTTCAATTCACCCATGACAGAAGGTTTCGGTATTTAAACGAGGTGCGTAAAGTTACTGGGTAGTAGTCTCTCATCTTGGCTATGAAGAGATTGACTAACCAAGGAGGCCACTCCTCCGGAAACTCATTTCCTTCATTTGAAAAGGATTTTGGAGAGTAAGTAAACTCTCCCATGTAAAGGGGGCTTCTTCTCCAAACTACTCTAGGCCCTTCTTTGTAGACTTCCCAACCTTCTTCCGATAATAGTAAATCGGGTTTAGGATATTTGTCTAGGGGGTCATCATCATAATATGAAGGACCTCTAATCATTCTATTCCATTCCTTTTTATTCCATCTCATTTTGATTCCTCCATCAATTTAAGTGCCTTTCTTGCCTCTAATTCGTGTTTCTCGCATAATGTTCCCCCGTCAAAACAATCGGAACATTGTGCAATGTTTTCTATTTTTTCTATAGGTGTATCAGTTAAGGCTACTAAAATTTTAACCGTTAGGGCTTGAATTGATGCTATTCTAGTAAAGTGCATTTTAGAATCGTCATAAATTGCCATCAATCCTCCCAAAATAAATAACAATAGTAAAGAAAAAACAATTCCTATTACAATTTCTGCTAACATAAATATCACACATCCTCTGTGAAAGTAAATATGTGTTCGCAGGAATTACAAACAAATGTTCTAACATTCCTGTATCCTTTGGAGGATAATTCCGGTTTCTTTATTGTAAGAAAGACTTTGAAAAGTCCTCTTTTTTCTTTACATTTCGGGCAAATAATTTTTATCCTTTTATTCATTTTTTTCACTTCCTTTGTCTAGGTAATCGGGGTATCTCCAACATTTACCAACACAATATCCTTCCGGTATCAGTTTGGTTTTGCAGTTTGGAGTTTTGTAGTTGCCAAATACTGTAAACTTGGCGTGTTTTCTTGTGGTGGCTTTATCCCAATCTAACCACACACCTTCAATGTTAGCGATTTTTTCAATCTCTTCAACAACTAAATCCAATACTTTCTTTTTCTGTTCATTGGATTCAAGCACTGTTCTTTGGGAAAGTATGTCACGATACCATGAAACAAGATAAGCCCTCGCCATGTGGCTTGGATTCTCAACCATAATTGCGTTGTAGATGCAAGGCAGCAACGGAAGAGAACCTTCAATCGGGGTGACTTTGACTTCTTCGCCCACATATTCAATAGGTGGCAAATTAGGCCATTTTACCAGTTTCAAGTTTTGCACTTTTCTGCCTCCGAGTCTAGGGGTGGAGGCCAATGTTTTGATTTCTTGAAGGCCTGAATTTAGGTCATTTTCAAAGATTGGAATGCAATAGTAGGGAATGCCATTTTCATCAGCCGAAGAGAGGTTCACAGTGTTTGGGACTCTGCGAAGCCTAGTTGCTTGACCCACTCTATCATCCAAAGTAGAGTCTTTAGGCAAGAGAGATTTAATCTGACGATAAAACTCCTGTATGTTTCTAATGTCATTTGTTTCCTCACCAAATACAAACATGTGGAATCCCTTTCCAGAAAAAAACATCGTGTATTGATAGTCATTCTCGTTCATAAATGCAACCACGATTTTCAAATCATCTAATGCTTGTTCTAGATTTTCTTCGTGTGCATCAAAGTCTAGGAATACTCTATCTAACACCACAGAAGATTCAATCTTTGCGGTCTCTGCAAACTCAGCAAAATCATAGACGCTAGTGTAGACATTAGTTCTATTATTTTGAGATTTAACAAAATCAACATACTCACTTCTTGTTCTCACTATTTTTCTTTTCATCTGCGGAGCGTTCTTGATGTGACTCCCCGCCCATACTTCCCTCGGAAACTTCATTTTTATTACCTCCAAAATTTATTGTTGCTTCTCCAAGCATTTCTGTTATGACTTCGGCAATTTCTCCTCTTAGTTTTATTTTAACTGCTTCTCTGAAACTATCCTCAAAAGAAAAACCAACAAATCCTTCATTTATTTTTACATCTCTTATTAATTCAAATCTTTCAATTAGTTTTGATTCGTTGTAGATTTCATCACTCAGAGATTCCACCGTGATTTTGAGATTGCTAATTTCTTTGAATGACCATTTTCTTGCTAAGACTTTCAATCTAATTTCATCTTTCATGTCCATCACCACTCATCAATACATTGATTCGGTTTTGTAAAATTTGAGCCACATCTGTTCTTCCCATTGCTCCAATGATGGCTATGGCATCTTGAGCAACTGCTAGAATTGAATCCTTCATATCTACACCAACCAAGTTTCCTCATCACAAATAGGAAAGAAACTACAATGAGAACAAGTAGGGGCATAGAATTTAATCGGGAACTCCTTATTCTCATAGGCGTGAATCAACCTAGCAATGGATTTAAACACGGATTTCTTGGAAGTTTTCTTAACTTCTTCCACATAGAAATGGTTAGAGATAGGATAATACCAAGCCCAATGAGATACAGGTACATTCTCTTCTAATCCAGCATTTCTTAATACAGAAGGAGCGCAATTTTCAATCATAATTTGATAGAACGCCATCTCTTTCCTCATCATTGTCTTCTTGTAGTCTTTCCAAGCCCCTGTCTTAAACTCCATAGGAATGTAGCCAGTTTCTTCTTGAAAGATTCGGTCAATAATTCCTTGAAGATGTACCTTGTAGTCTCTTTGAAGAGGAAACTTAGGGTCGGTGTTTGCTTCAATAATGATTTCACAATCAAATTTGCCTTCATTACAAGCAGGTAAAAACTCATGCAGTTTACCTTCTTTACGAGCATCAACGAATCTTTGGGCTTCAAAGATAGCCATATGAGTATAATCCTCAAAGTATTCATCAAGAGGGAAAAGAGAAGAACAATAATCAAGGACTTCATCGCTCGTCATATTTTCTGCCTTTTTAACATCAAAAATGTTAAAGAAATCTTCTCTAGCATTGTGCATAATTGTCCCCTTCCGCATAGCCTCGCTTTGGTCAATCGGTCTTCGCTCTATGTAGGAAAACTCATACTTCTTTGGACACCATAAGAATGACCCCAAAGAGGACTTTGTAATTTTAAGGATGGGTTCACTAGGGTCGCTGTAGTTTTCCGGCAACCACTGGTAAGTGTATTCATCCATGCTGTTTATTTCTGCTTCGTATTTTTCATCGTTATTCAAAACCATTCCTCCAATGTTTGTTTTTTGTTTTTTATTTTTAGTGTGTCCCAACCCATAGCATCATACACGGGTTTGGCTTTCTTCAAAACCTGCTCCGCATAGTGAGCGTAGTTGGGAGTGTATTCTCGTAGGTCGTCGTAGGTTCTCCTAGCAACATAATGTCCTTCAATCTTTTTACCTGTGATAGGGTGGGTATAAAACCCAACGGGTTCCACTTTGAGAAAAACATACGAGTCAATATCTTCTCTCAGTAAACCATTTTGTATGCTGAACATGATGGCTGCATTGCCCTCCGAATAAGTCGGCTTTTTACCCTCTCTCGTTGTAAAGGAGGTTCTTGGTTTACCGCATTTGGAACAATAGAGCCCTTGGATTAAGTCATCCCCGTTGCTTAGTTTGAACGCTGACATCTGTTTTTTACAGGGACATTTCAGCATAAATTTTTCAATGTTGAATCTTCTTCTTTTGATAAGGCTTTCAAACTCAACATTTCCACTTAGAGCATCATTGTATTTTTTCTGTAGGTGAGAATTGATTTCATCAAATGTTTTTTGCTCCACCCACATTTTCAAAACCTCTTGCTGGATTCCTTTGGCAAACTTTGTTTCGGAAATCTTTTTTGCAGAAAATCCTGTCATGGCAAATTTAGGTTCGTCTAGCCAAACACCATCTTGCCAAGAAACAAGTCCAGCGTTTCTGTTTTTAGTAATGCCTACTCCTAGGGAAGAGTAAAATTTCTCAAACTCTAAAACCACAGGATGTTCTTCCAATCCTAAGACATTAGGGAATTTCTTCCTTACTTCATTATTGATATGTTCAATTGCTCCCTGCGCTTTCTCTACAGAATCAATCTGCACATAAATAGAATCAGTATGTCCGTAAACTACTTTCATGGTGTCCACTCCGTATCTTCCGGATATGCATCACCTACTGCTAGCCAAAGACCACCTGTGGCGACAACTACAGTTCCAACAACTGCTACCTTTACTACCTTTTCAATTAATCTTCCAATCATTTCATTACTCTCCTCATTTTTGTATAACACTTATGACATATTTTGTGGTTGGGATGTAGAGTTTCCCATGAATGACAAATACGACAATGTAGTGTCATACTTCCGTCTCCTTTGCGCCTTTCTTTAAATTGTCTTTAGCCCATAGAGGTTGCAGATTAGAATAATGAAAGCACTTATTTTGTTCTTCTAAGATATTTAAATTAAATGAAGCACATGGTTTAATGTGGTCTATATGCCATTCACCATAATTTTCCCACGACATTCCTTCTGTAAATTGAGAAGACAAGTGTTCTTTCAACTCATCAACAGAACAACCTACAAATTCAAAGGAAGAGTTTTTGTTCTTACCTTTAAGAAAGGCATAGAGTCTTGACCTAAGACTTGCTTTAAGTCGGGCTTTAGTAGTATGTCTATACAATTCGGGAAAATATGAAACCAACGCTTCTTCGTCACCATCAAAATCGGACTCTAATAACATTTGAAATCTTTTCTTTTCTAATTTCCACATGCTCATACTTTCATCTCCTTAGCAACTGTAGCCGCTTCACGAATGGCCTCCCTAGCGCTTGCTGTAATGCTAGCCGCTAGTTTTGAATCTGCCCATCCGAATCCCTTGAAGGCAAGGATTCCGTAGAAAGAAGCCATGAGTCTTTTAACAGCCATTTGGTTGTTATTCCACTTCACGACATCATCTTTCAAGCCGTTCTCTCGTGCTTCCTTCATCTCCTTCTTGTAGGCATTTCTCAATGCTTTCAACTCAAGAATGGAGCGGGGGAGCAGTCCCAACTCGTCGGTCTTGAAGTAAACCATATCCTCCTCGTAGCCCTCCGGAAAGGGTTGGAGATTTTGAGGTGTGTTCAAATCTGCTCCAAACAAGGTGGGTGTTTCGCTGATGGTTTCAAAACTGATGTTGCGAGCCACTATCATTGAAGGATAGAGGCCAGCAAAGTCAAACGCCGCTACATTTAGATGCAACCCGTTGGTTCCTCCTTCATTGAGAGGATGATAAATCATGGCTCCGGAATACGACAAAGATTCTCCACACTGCTTACAGGTCTTAAGTTGCTTGTCTTTGGGATTCTCAAATCCACACGCTTCACATTTCTTTGTTTTTAACTTCTTTCCTGTTTTACATTTCCAAGAAGCATTACGCATGAAGTAAATAGAACCCATGTGTGAAGCAAAAAAACAAGACTCAAAGGGAGCCTTTAGCAATCTTTGTAGTGCAATAATAGCCTCACTACAATGATTCTCTTCATCAATTCTACGGAGCAATTCTACATCAGTAATGGTATACTGTAGATACGATTCTTTGTCCTCAAGCCAAGCCCTAGAATAGAATTCATTGGGGTCTGTAAACTTCGTTTCAATGTGCTTACCTTCTCCGAAAAGAGTCTTTGAAACAAAGTCTAAGGCTAGACTTGGTAGGGTTCCTCGTTGTGCATCATTCCATTGTCGTTCAAAAGCAACATCAAGGTTGAGCATGAGCATACCCTTGACGGGTTGAGCGATTGAAGAATATCCATTCGGTTTGGAAAAGGATAGATTCTCTTCCATGTATTCTTTGATGCCATCAATAACTCCAATCGGGGAAATACATCTTGGGTCAATGTCGTTAGAAATACAACGGCTCAATAACTTAGGTAAATCAAACTTAAGCCCGAACCAAGCAATCATCATGTCGGGTCTTTCAATAGCCAAATACACTACAAAGTTTCGTAGCATTGTTTCTTCGCTTCTAAAGGATTGTAAAGAACAGGAATAACCATCTACATTAGGAGTGTCAATTGGTTCAAAGGATTCTTCGGGATACCAAACCCATGTATGAAACTCCTTCTCTTCATTGTTGTAAAGGCCGATGGATGTAATCTTGCCATCATGCTCTCCACCTTGTTGCCATTCCATATCCCAATAAAATTTCTTAAGTTTGTAGTTTGGTATCTCGTTGATGTTGTCCACGGCATAGCGATTAACAACCGATACATCGGCTTCGTAGGTCATGTCTCCATTGGTTGGATGTATGAACGGCTTCTTCGCATCCTCAACATGGCGAGGTAATTCGTAGTAAACTTTCTTCAACTTCTTTCCATCAATGTTATACCATTCTCCCTTTTCATAGGTGAGTGGTCGCTTGAGAAACTTACCTACTCTGTAGGATTTAGCCTCTCTGTACGAATCGGGAACGAAGAAATATGGGCGGTGTTCATCGTCTTGAATGACCAACTCACCGTTTTCGTTTCTCCAAGATTTGTATATTTGATTTTCATTATTAGCAATAATCATGGTTTACCCTCAATTAATTCTAGGCGCACGAATAAGAATCCGGTTGCTTGAACAAGCAAAGACGGGAGATTCATCCTTTAAGAATAGCCAAAAAGATTCATTAAAGAATTTGTAAATTGGTGCGGAGATTTCAACAATGCTGTCATCACCTAGATTAACCAAGGGTGTGATAGTTTTTTTAAAATTTTGAGAATTTGAATCTGCGCTAATCGCTAATCCCATATCTTCGTAATAACTTAGTTTGAATCCCGTACCAATCCTTTCAGCCATTTGAACGGTGCTTGAGAATTCTTTGTTGTCTACTTCTAGGGCTGTTTCAAAGTAAGTTTTACCAAAAGAGGGAAGAATATCCTTATCAAAATAAACTTGAAGTTCGCTTGACAAAGGCATAGAATTATTCTTCACCATGTCAATAGAAGACTCGTATGGGTGTTCGTTCACAAGCGAAATTGACAGGTCTGTATCTTCCGAGAAGATACAAAGTCTACCCCTTTCTATACGAAAGGATATGGTGTCTCCAAAACCTTTCAAAAAGCCATTTGTATTCGCAGTATCAAAAACGATTTTTGAATCCAATAACAATCCATCTGTAGGGGAAAGAGGAGTTGCTGGGATAGCACACATAACAATTGTGGACATATCGGCGTTCCAAATTCTCAACTCAAAGAATCGGAGGTCGTCTTTTCTTTTTGATGCTTCAAGGTAAATGTATTGTCCAAGATTAGAACTCTTGTCATAATACTTACCCTTCAACATACAATCTTCCAATGCCTCTCTAAACTCTTTAGCATCTACTCTAAAATTCAAATTTCCATCTCCTTTAGTACCGAAATACCTTCCCACTTAACTACCCCATCCTCTTCAAAGGTGCAGAAAGGAATTTTCTTTCCGACCATTTTAGGATGATACTTGCTACTTTTAATTGTGGCAATGTATTGCATTCCCTTAATGGTCATTCTTTGGTTCGTCCGAATAACTGTGTGTAGTTTGGAATCAACTCTGTTCCAAATGGCTTTTGCGGGTTCATCTCTAAACGGTTCTTTCGTATGAGTAATGAAAAGCCTATGGCATTGAAGGTCAATGGCCTCGCCAATAACAGTCTTGAATGGGTTATTTCTTTGATGCCATTCTTGTTGTTTTTGAGGTTTAAAGGGCCTCATCCTAGAGTTTTCCATACCTGTCATGTAAGTGGTACAATCATCAAGCCATGAATCCACACCGTCCCAAACGAAAAGAATAGGCTCTTGACTCTTCTTAATTTCAAGAGCGACATGAGCAATGAATGTTCTAATGTTACCTTGAGTTTTGTAAGGGTCGGAATCACCATTCTCATCCTTAGCGTTGGGGTTGTAAATCACAATCCGGTTTGTAGAGTTGTGATTTGTTTTCCAAGTGGGGACTGCTCCTACATCACAATCTAAGTAGAAGGTTTTGAATTCTGTATCCATGGAAAGTCCGGATTTACCCGTCTTAGCCTCACCTTCAATTCCTGCAAGAAGATAATTCTTCTGTGCAATAAACTCTTTTTGTTGTTGTAGTAGGATGGCATCAAAGCCATCTAACTTAATTTCTGTTTCTTCTTTCTTTTTTGTTATCATAATTTTCACCTTATTTGTTTATGTTCTTCCAATATTCTGTTAATGTTTCTAATTCTTTTTTAGTTGTTAAGACTATTCTTACATCCTTTGTTCCTATGTGTAGTTTAATGTGGTAGTTATTATCCTCCCAGTTTTGTTTGAGTGTGATAAAATTAACCTGTTTCAAATCTACTGCCCATTTATCTTCAAAAGTAATATACTGTTCATCGTATTCCAACATCTAATTATCCCTCCCGTCGGAGTGAAAGGCCCACGCTTTATATTCCAAATAGAAAGATTGGAATTCGTCTAGGTCACACTCTTCAAGAATGTAGTCTTGAGCACCCGAATGTATTTTCAAGAGGACTTTTTTCTTCCCATCAAGGTATTCCCAAGAGATGTGTTGTATGTTTTCATAGCGAATAAACGCTCTTGTAGTTTCAATTGTTTTTGTTGTAATGTTCATGGTATCACCAAATTGGATTAGGCCTTGCACCTATCCGAGCGTCTGTTTTTCCCTTGACCTACGCTTACGCCAAGACACGAAGAAGGAGACTAAGCCCGATGTCTCCTATCTTTGGGAATGGTGACCAGTATCAAAACCAGTCCAAGTCTTCCTCCGTTGCTTGCTCAATTTCAACAACTTGACCACGGCGTTCCTTGACAAACATACCACTAACATTGATAGTTACAGGTTGTAGTCCTTCGTCCGTTTCTCGTTGAGAGGTGCGACCAACAACGGTCACCGTTGAACCAATACCAAAGTCAATATCAATTCCTTCGGGAATCCAGCAAGTGACCATACCTTCTTCCTCGTAGTCAAACTCTGCTGTAAGGTCGGTAATGTTGATGATGCGATTACCGTTGGCAGTTGCGGTCATGTTGATGTTACAGACTGTTCCGTTCGTGATAATGAACCGCTCTGCCGCCGGACTATCCATCATGTTAGAGTGTGCTTCTTGGAGATTACCAAGATACACAACATGGTTAGGGGCCGCAGAAGCAATCAAGTTATGCTTGTTCAAGGCAGAAGTATCCCTGTAGAGGTCTCCTTCGGGGTCTTGCTCGCTGTTCATCCGAAGGCTTCCAATAGTTTTGTCGGTGAAACCATAGATATATCCTTCACGGTTAGAATCCTTAATGACAACCATACTCAACCACTGGAAGGTTTCCGGTTGGAAATCAACACCCTTATTCTTGTAAGAAAACTTGTAGAGTTGGTACTCTTCATCATCGTGAACCTTTCCGATAAAGACACCGCTTCTCCGCATGACGGAGTTTAGTGGCTTACCGTAGTTGGAATTCTCTCCTCCGTTTTGATAACGAGGAGTGTTATCAAGAGGAATGATAACCGAACCATCCTCCAATTCTTGGACACAATCAGGTAGTTTCTTCACTGTCTTTGTTTGTACCTCGTCGTTGTGATAGCGGGAAACGGAATAAAATCCGTTTTCTGCTTCTTCAACGATAGCAACAAATCCGTTCTTATGTGCATTGAATGGGTCATCCTTCCATTCTTCTACTGCCATTCTTCGGCTGTATTCATTCAAGTCCCTAGGCTGTTCTAGAGAAATGAAGAATCCGAATGCTTGCTTGGCAAGACCTCCGCTTCCGGCGTTGTTGTTCGTGCTGTTCGTAGATTTACGGTTGCGGATAACTTGTGCCGCATAACTTCGCCAAAGGGCGACAGCCACGGGGCTTTCCGTGGCTAGGCCACCGTTTTCTGCTCGTATCTCATCAAATTTCAGTTGGGCTTCCTCTACGGAAATACCTAACTTCTCTGCTGCTTTGCTTATTTCGTTTTGCATTTTTTTTACCTCCTATATTAGTTGGCCCACCATCCATGAAGCAAGTAATTTCGGGGTCATGGTGGTGGACCTCCACTCCCCTTCTCCAATCACTCGCAGGAATTTCAATTTCATTTTAGCCTCCATATCGCAACGGATAATGTATTCGTGCAATCCAATGCAGATTTCCTTAGAGGAACGACCTGCGTAAATTGCTTGATGAATTTTATCTAATGCTTCATTGGTATTTTTATTCATTATTTGTGTTGTTATTTCTTCATACTCTTGTAGACCTTTTTCTATTTGCCTCGTCAGTGTTGTTCCCGATACGATGCTGGCCTGTAACTCAGTGAGCGTTCTACGCAAATCACCTTGCAGAGAGTATATGAATGCTCCCAATTCTTCTTCCGGAGGGATTGTGTGACCCTCCTTTACCAAAACCTGTTTGACAATGCGTTGGACTAAATCCAACGGAAGAGGTTTAAAGCGATAGTTAGCGCACCGACTTTGAAGTGCATGAATAATTTTGTGCCTATCGTTGCATGTAATGATGAATCGTATGTTCTTAGCATACTTTTCCATAATTCTTTTCATGGCGTTTTGAGCATCCTTTGTCATGCCGTCCATCTCATCTAAGAGAATGATACGGAAAGGAACATTATCGCCAATAACTGCACTTTGAGCGATATCCTTAATCTTCGTTCTAACAGTTTCTAGTTTTCTGTCATCCGAAGCGTTCACTTCAAAGAAATTAGTATCCACTTCATGGCCTAGAATGGCCTTAGCGAGGACAAGAGCAATTGTAGTCTTGCCTGTTCCGGAGGTTCCGTAGACAAGGATGTTAGGCATGTCCTTGGCAGACACCCAATTCTCTGCATCCATAACAAAGTGTTCTTGACCGACAATTTCTGCTAGTTTGGTTGGTCTGTATTTTTCTGTCCATAACATGTTTAGTCCTCCATTTCTTTGAAGTATATTTCATCTAGCCAATCTAGAACTCTGCTACAGTCAATACCGTAGCGGTACTGATAATGTTTGTAAAAATCAATACACGCTTCTACTCCACAATTATCTACCATCTCTTCAATGTCTTGCTTGTTCCAATCTTGCATATGAGCCTGTGCGATATAACAAGCAAGCCCCATCATTTTCTTATAATTCGTCACATTTATTCCTCCTTTAGTTTCCAAACACCTGTTAGCGTAGGCAGGACTTCTGCCTTCTCAAACTCTCTGACTCGCAGAATTTGACTTACTTGATAGGGTGTAGCCATTCTATTCGGCTTCATTTCTATTAATTTTGAACATAATTGTGCAGCCGTTAAAGGCCCTTCCTTTTTCAAAATCGTAATTAAGTCCTTTCGTATATTTTTATTTCTCGTTGTTCTCACATTTTTTCTCATTGTTTTCACCTTCTAATTTCCATTCAGGGTTTTTTCCTTTTGATAGTTTCAAAAATTCTTTGCGTTTTAAGATTGAACCTAACTGGCTGGAAGTTATACCATGTTTCGTTGTTCTATTGATGTAGTCAGCGATTTCTTGGGTGGACTTAACACCTCTCTTCAAGGAATCCTTTACTACATCAATTATTTTTTTCGTCAAAAAAAATCCTCCAATTTTTTGATTTTGGGTTTCTTAGGTTTGCTTTTCCTAATGATTTTTTCACCCAAGCCCATGAGCCTGTATTCTTGATTATTGTATTTCTTTTTGGCTAACTTTAGAAAATTTTCATCCTCAATCAATTGCCTAAACAATCTTTCCTCGTCCGGCTTCAAACCTACCCTTTTCAAGAGGCTTGGAACCTTGCTGTATTTTCCTCTTTTAGCCATGTTGGTCTTTCTAAAAAGTTTACCATCGTGGGTGTAGGCAAGCATTTCATAGAAATATTCTTGGGACCAGCGCCTTTTAACAACTCCATCAATGAAGAGAAGTTTATTTGGGTGTAGATTTTCTGTAAGCCACGAAATGATTTGTGTGTCTGCCGGTTTATTGAATAAAAGAATCTCTTTTATGTTTTCTCTATTGCTATCCCGAAGATAATCATTGATTAAAGAATATACATCTCTTTCAAATGAAACAGGTTCTTCTCCCCTAGGAGAAAGAGACTTGATAGATTCTCTTAGATACTTTTTAGTCCCTACATTTTTAATTTTACAAATGTTTAGTATCTCTTTGGGAATGCTTTTCCTATTTTTACTAGTCAAGATTACATTGCCCTTGTAAGAGCGGATAATATGCACTATCTCTTTGGTGTTGGGTCTATAGTCTAGGTCCTCTATGATAATACCTAGGTCCAAGGGGATGGAATAAATATCTGCTACCTGCACTTCGCTGGCATAGAAATATATTGCATTGGGAGCAAGAGACCTGACCAAAGTAGTTTTGCCTGTTCCTGTTTTACCAACATATATCTCGCTTCTTTTTGTATTCATATTAGTTAGACTCATCGCTTTCACCGTAAAGGATTTCTATTATTCTATTTAAACCGTCTAGGGTTTTATGTTGCTTATCTTCCACCAAGTCTAAAACCGTTCGGAAAGTAACTAACCTAGAGTTTAAATGGTGTAGAGAGCGAGGAATCATATTAACGATTTCTGTTGTGGATTTTCTAGACAGTCTTATTTGACTGCCCGAACGAGAGTGTTTCAAACCATACATGGTAAGAGTCCTGCTAAGAGCCTCTTTCATTTCTTTGGTCCTAAGAGAGATATTAGATTCTAATCTAATATGATACCCTATTGTTGTGGTTTCACTCAACTCTATTTTAGCAAGAAAGTTTCCCTTTGCTAAAAAGATACCTATCAACATATTTCTATCTAACATCCATGACACCTATTTCAATAATAAATTTGTATTGTATTTTTTCTATTTGTAAGAATGTTTCTATTGCCTTTTTTGATTGTGTTGTATCCAGTCCGGAGAGATAAACAACCAAGTCTTTTTGGGCAAAATCAAAAAGAAATTTAGTACGGTCTTTCTTGTAAAGCAACCAACGACCAAGATAATTCGTTAAAACTTCTTGTTGGAATTCAGTTAGTTTTTTGTCTAAAGAATATCTAACTAACTTTTTGTTGAGGAATTGGTTGAAACATCCCCTATCCATTTTTTTCACCTAGTATAGATTGATTATATCAGTAATTGTGTTTATTTCACTCAAAACCTTATCATCTCTAAAGCGGGTTTTTCTTGGGAAGCGTAGGCCGTATTCGCCGTTTTTATTTCTAGAAACAGCATCTGCATCAACCGAGATTATTATTTGAGGAATCAATTTGTATTCCCCATCGGCATACGAGGAGACAATTCTTTTACATTGATTCGTAAGAGAAAATAATTCTTCGTCCGTAAATCCATTACCAACTCTACCGATAGATTGGTAGCCGCTATCGGAATCATCATCTTTAACCGCAATTTCAAAACTTGTGAGGAGGTTTGAGTTGGAATGCTCGCCAGTCTTAGCACCAACAATGACTACATCCAAGTCTACACGGCTTGGCTTATACTTAATCCAATCACGCTTTGCAGGGTTGTAAAGCCCTTGAAGGTCTTTGACCATAATGCCTTCAAAACCTTCCGAGATGGCTCGGTTGTAGAAGGCCATCGGGTCACCTCCAATTTGATAAGTAGCGATGTCTCCACCAAAACCCAAGTAAAGTTTGTTCCATCTTTCTCGCAAGATACTGTTTATCATAGATGTTCCTTCCCACTTCAAACAATCAAATGCTACCCATTTCACTTCCACAGTAGAGGCCTTCTCCCAAGTTTTGGAATGCACTCTCGTTCCCATCTTCTTGTGTTCATCGGGAGAACCATCACTACGAATGGGGTAAATCTCTCCATCAATGATGAAGTTATCTGCCGTATATGTTTTTACTATCTCTACGACATCAAGGAATTGATGAGTAACGACCTTACCTCTTCTGTTAAAGATGATGACTGAATCACCCTCTCTATGAATTTGATATCGGTTGCCATCATACTTGATGTCGTAAACAACTTCTCTCGGCCATTGACTAATCGGCTTAACTTTCGCTAACATCGGTTTGATAAACTTTCCATGTTGTAGGTTTGAGGGGACGATTTTATCACCAATGTAGCATTCAACAACAAAGGAAATGTCGTTGAATGCACAATCCAATTCTACTGTAGCCAAAGGCGTATCAAATCTTTTTGCTAGGGCCTTGTAGACACCTTTTGTTTGTATTCCGATGTTCGGCGTTCTAATCCAAAACTTGGAAAACCATTTTCTCCCGATGTCGGAAAGACCCTCAAAGAAACTTTTGAATTCTGCAAAGTCTTCATCTTTGGAGAAATCCTTCTCCAAGAATAGAATCAACTCTTTGAGCGAAAGAGGAGAATGAGTGTCTTTGGCTTCCATGATTCTAACAGTCTCTCCGAAGTCTCCTGTGGACTCATAGAGCATATCAAACTCTTCTTCAAAGATACCAAAGAATCGGCAAATCCATGACTTGGCTTTACCCATTCCAACATTATTTTTTGCCAAATCAAGAGTGAGGAGTTTTGTGAGAATGGGTAAGTCTGCGCTTTCAGCATGAGAGAACATTGACGAAATGTAGTCCACTTTAGTATTTGTTCCTTGTAGTTTTTCTAGTGTTTCTAAATTCATTGCTAACCTTTGCATTCTTATTCCTCTTCGGTTTTTACATTTTCATTGAGAATCATTTGATTGATTCGTGAGAAGTTTTGCAGTAGTGTTTGTGTTGCATCTGCTAGGTCGGGTCTACCAACAGTAGTTGCCGCCATTTGCATGTAGGTGAGGGAGCCTATTACAATGGGCAAACTCACATCAATAATCGGATTTTTGGAAACAAGTAGCCAGTGGACAACAAAGGCACCACGGAGAACTTCGTTTGTATCCTCTACAACAGGCCAAGAATTGTTGAAATCTGCTAACATTTCCTTGCTCAATGGAGAGTTTTTGGCGTTAGACATTTCCTTAGCCCATTTTCCAAATTCGTTTTTTGACTTTGATAATAATTTAATTTTGCTTAGTTTCATTCTCATTCCTCCATGTCTTTCAATAATTTTAACATTGTTTTAAATTCTAATTTGTTAAGGCGGATACCTTTCCTTGTAGGTTTATCGTCTTTGTACCAACGAATATCTACAACTTCTTTCCCATAATAGGTTCCTCGGTGTATTTTTATTTGATGAGTTTCGTTTCTTACAACTCTACCCTCAAAGTCTAGGGTTTCGCTCATGCAATCCACCCCTCTGCGAATTTTTTCAATTCCTTTCTTGAAACAAAGTATCTTGGAGTTTCTAATTCATCTAAACGATTAACAACCCAACAGGTTCCTCCTAGTGAAGAGATTTGAACAACCTCATACTGTGCGTTCTCTATGTTGATAACTTCTTTGGTATTTATTTCCGGAGTCAATCCGTAAGAGCGTGTAATCTCGGAGGCAACATCGTGAATGTTATCAACTACATACTTGATAATGTGCGCTCTTTGAATCGGAATCTTGGGGGCTACATCTATTTTCAAATGTCCTGCCATATGGCAGACCTTACACTTATTTCCCTCACAAATGGGACAAATAATCTGCGCTTTATGCGGCGCAGGTAGCGTAACCGTCACGGCTCTCTTCATACTACTCCTCCAAAAGTACGGCAACTTCAGTGGTTAAAAACATAAGGGCTATTGAGAAGGCGGCAGATAGGCTGCTTTTCGTAACCTTCACTGGGTCAATGACTCCGGCTTCCCATAGATTTTCAATCTTTCTTGATTTAGCATTGAATCCAATAACCGAATCGGGTTCTATTCTATCCCATAAGTGGGAACGACCATCAGCATTTTTAATCAAAACATCAATAGGGGTCATAAATACATCAGAGTATAGGGGATTCAAGTCCATATCTCTACGGTTTAATTCAGCCCAAGCAACAAGAAGGCCTAATCCCCCGCCGACGATGACTCCTTCTTGTAGAGCGGCTTTTGTCGCATTTAAGGCATCATCCAATCTTTCCTTGGTTTCTCTCAATTCAACACTTGAACCTCCACCAACACGGATAACAGCAACTCCTCCTTTGAGTCTAGCAATCCTAGTTGTTAGGCGTTCACGAATCCAATCGTTGTTGGCTATTTTGTAAAGTTCAGTTAAGGAATCCACTCTATCTTGGATTGCATCCACATCTCCGCCTCCACCGACAATCGTTGTATCAACTTGATTCAACACAACTTTATCACAAGAACCAAAACACGAAGCATCAACAATTTTCAAATCATCCTTTGCTTCATTGGAGAATAGTTTGCCTCCGACCACTGAGATAACATCTTTCAATTCGTCTAATCTAGCATCACCGTGATTAGGGGCTCTACAAACACCAACTTGAATTCGGCCTTGAACAACATTCGCTAGAACATTAGACAGCGCAGAACCTTGAAGGTCCGAGCAAATAATCAGTAGGGGGCTGCTCTGCGAAGAAGCGTATTCTAAGGCAGGAAGCAAATCTGCAAAATTAATAATGGCTTTGTTGGTTGTTAAGATTAATGGTTTTTCTAAAACACATTCCCCATTATCTTGATTCGCAAAGAGATGTGACAAATACCCATTTTCTAACTCTAGTCCCTGCTTCAACTCGTATTCCGTGGTTAGTCCATGCCCTTCTTCAACAGAAATAACTCCGTCCTTACCTACAAAGGAAAAAACATCTGCAATTAACTGTCCTAGAACAGGGTCATTGTTGGCAGCGATTGTTGCTACTTCTAGAATCTTTTCTACTCCTTCTACTGGGATAGCCAACTCATCCAATACTTCTAACATGGCATCTCGTGTGGTTTCTAACTCTTCTTTGAATCTATGAATGTTTGAAATATTAAGAGCCATTATATGATTACACAAAGCCTGTGCTAAAACGCAAGCGGTTGTAGTCCCGTCTCCAGCCTTTGATTGAGCCTTCAATGCTAGGCTTTGAACCAACTGAACCCCCATTTGAATATAGGGGTCATCATGCGATACATGTTTAGCAATAGTCACTCCATCATTAATGACAATGGGGGGATTGCCTTGAAGAATGGCTGTTCTTGCTTGAGGCCCTAGCGTTGGTCTGACCGTATCGGCTACTAGATTGATGCCTTGTAGTAATTTTTGCTTTACCTCATCTCCGAATTTAATCATTCTTCCACCCCATAAATATCATCGTAAGGGATAAACGCATAGCCTTCGGCTTTCTTTGCATTATCAACGGAGAAGTAAACTTTCTTACCGATTAAGGAGTTATCCTTTCCGCATGATACGACCTTACCACTGTTTTCATTTGTGGCAATAATGCCATACGCATGCTGACCTTCTTCAACCTTAACTGCTACCCAATCACCGACTGATTTCATACCCAACTCAATTAGTTATCAGTATATAGTGTCTCCCATTTTTAGATAGGAATGCACTTCTGCATAATTTCGGAATTTGTATGTGGTCTTTCCTAGACTTATGGCGTAAGTCATAGCCTTACAATCATGGCAATAAGTAAGATAATTCCTTTTTCTCTTTCTACCTTTGGGGACTAGGATATCAGTGTTTTCGCTTTTACATGCGAAACAGGTATGGTCTTTTTCAATCATAATAACACTCACACGGAATATCTGTAGGCTTCCTCGTCCTCATGTGCTAATGAGACATATTCTAGAAGGCTTTTTTGTGTGGGGTCCTCCCACATCTTGATTATTGTTTCCCCTTCATAACCACGCTTCATATGAACGGCGGCGGCAGGGAAACCAAAAGGAAATCCGCACTTACTAGCACCAATGATATGGATAGAAACAAAACCTCCGTATTCCAAGACCGAATTGATTCGGCCTAGGCTTGATACCACTTTGGATAGAGGGATAAGAAAGCAAACATTATCAGCAACCTCAAACGCTTTTTCGGCAAACTGCTCGTATATGCTGTAAGGGGGGTTGGTAATAATCCAATCAATCTTAGGACTTGAAGAAACATCCCAATCAAAAAAATCCAAACCTTCTGTAATCTCCATGCGCCACTTCCCAAGGATATGTGAGGGATATTGGTCAAAGAATGCACCATCTCCAGCGCATGGGTCAAGGACTCTATCATCTTCTTTGAGGTCGTAAAATGCAATCATTTGCCTAGCAATATTTCTAGGAGTGTAGACTACATCATTAGCCGTAAGGTTTGCGTTAGCATCTGTATTGCCTTTACCAAAGTTCTCGTGTAGGCTCATTCTTTCACCTCCACGCACTTACATGGTGCTACTTTAATCATACCACCAAAGTAGTCAGCATCTACATACTTACCACACTTTGAGCATACCACACTGCTAATTTCCTTGTTGTATAATACTTCACTATTCAATCTCACGCCGTCACCTCCACGCCTATATTCACAAGGAATGCTAGACTACCAGTGCAGTAGAAACACACTCTAGTGAAGAATAAAACAGTTTTTCTGCGTTCACTCAAGGAATCAATCCTCCTTTTTCACTTTGAATCATTGCGGAAAACTCCCAGTTGTGGAATAATTCATGGGCTCCTAGAAATCCACCGGCCTCTCTAATCGGACCAATGAACTGAGCAGAACAAATTTGACAATACACAAGGACAATTCGCTCATGTTTTAGCATGCCGTTAGAGGTCTCATAATCTACAATTTTACCGATATCTTCTTCTGTATGCGTCATTCATTCTCCCTCCTTTAGATTCTCTTTCAGCCCTAGAGACATACTCTTTTGTTGTATCTCAACAGGGCGTTCTAAAAATTGATTAGAAGTGTGGTCAAAAAAGTCATTGTGGTAAATGGATAACTCTTGAGGAGCGCTTTGGTCCCAAAAACCATAGTGCTGCCCTCCTCCTAACACATAAGCACACTTCATTTGACTGCCCCAAACTGAAACTGTTTTCCAATCAATACCCGAAAAATATGCACGACCAAAGGGATGTGTATGAATCCAGCAACGAATAGGAAGTTTGAGTCCCTTAGGTTCGCTAGGGAAACCTACGAAACCAGCAGTCCCCGAAGAAATGTGAAGTTTCCAGTTATCATCAATGACTACTTGCACTTCAAGATTCGGAAGTATAACGGTAGAGGCTTCCCATATAGCAGAATGGAAATACAAGTGATGTTCCATATCGTTTAGGCTCGTACAAGAAGATAATTGCTTCTCGCACAATTCCTTCCATACCATTTGTATGTAGTCCTTTGCGTACTTTCTAAGAAGAAGCAAGTGTTCTTTCTTCGTATTTTCAATCACCAACGATATTTCTTTTGCTGTTAAATTTTCCATGTTTTCACCTCAAACAAAAAGGGTTCCAAACCCATTCACTTCTTCATCGTTAAACCAACGCTGAATCCATTCAGCACCGATACCTGCAACGGCCACCTGCATGAAGTGGACTGACTCGTTAGAGCCATCCCACGCATCTCCTTGACAAGAGAAACTACCATCCGGACCTGCCAGTAAAGTATCGTAGGTGGTAGGGTCGGCTTTGTAAGTGATGTAGGCGCAGTTCCTACCCTGCGCTCTTAGGTCAAGCCAAGGGAAGCCCTGTGAGCGATAAAGAAGCCGTCGTGCGGTCAAATTATCTACACAACAAACTACGAGGTCGTAGCCAGCAAGTTGTTGCTCTGTCAAGATAGGAAACTTGTTCGGGCTAATCAAGTGTCTATTCTGCAAGGCCATGACCTTGAGAGAACCTACATCCTCCTCATTGAAGTTTTGGTAAGTCAAATTCTTCGTTTCTACGGTGTCGGGGTCGCTAACCGAAATGGTGTAAAGACCCGTCTTATCTAGAAGCGGCACAAGGAAACTCCCAATACCACCTGCTCCAATTATCAATATTTTTCTTTTCATTTTTATTCCTCCTTTTGTTCATTCATTTTTTCAAATATCTCCATTGATTTCTTTCTAGCCTTTTTGAGGCTAAAACTCATCATCAATAAGTTTTGAATAAAACTAACTTGTTCCTCTGTCGTGCATAGCATCCTTGTAGCAGAAACAAAATTATCACAATCCCTACAGACCCTATCATAGACGCTCTTGAAAATGAAAGGGGCAGGGTTGTTTGATTCATAGTCTTGCATCGCCTCATCACAAAACGCACAATAATTTTTTAATTCTTTTTTCATATTTATTCCTCCTTTATTTTTTCTAATTTTACACCGAAGCCAGCCATTGTATTCCCTTGCCTTTAATTTCTTTTTCTGTTTTACCAACCATGGTAAGCAATTCTTTGGTCATCATTCTAACCGTTCTTGATGAACAACCACATTCTTCCCCAACTGCTGATTGAGTCAGTCTTTTGTATTCAAGAAGATTCGTAATGTAAATTACGGCTGCTACATAGTTGGGTTTAATTGTCTCCTGTCTACTCTGTAGAGTTTTCTCAAAAAATGAAAATACTATTCCGGAGCA
>Ga0208792_1000060_pt1 | contig 46492 bp, 78 predicted proteins | sample 14_taG_FD_184087 | JGI IMG/M metagenome (GOLD analysis project Ga0208792, IMG submission 184087) | Marine viral communities from the Subarctic Pacific Ocean - 14_ETSP_OMZ_AT15311 metaG (SPAdes) (version 2) | ecosystem: Environmental > Aquatic > Marine > Oceanic | place: Pacific Ocean | collected...
ACCATATCATTATGAATCAAAACCAACTTATCTGTATCAACTAACTTTATAGCTGAATTATAATTGTCTGAGAAAGTTAATTGGTCATCATCGTGTATAAAGGAAAGGTTATCATCATCCAAAGATTGTAACCAATCTAATGTACCATCTGTAGAACCACCACTACTAATCACCATAGGTGCGTCAGGATATATATCCCTAACCCTCTCATAGGTATTCTTAGTATAGTCTAAGTTGTTAAAAACAGCAAGTACTAAAGATATATCCATTATTTATTAGTATCATCAAATATTGAAATGAATAGTCGTTCGAAGATCCACGGACCTAATACTCTATCGACACACAACTCGTTGGCCTTTTTATAAAACTCCACACTTCTCATTCTGATCGTATCTCTACTAACCGCAAATATTGCACCAGCAGTAAATGGGTATAGTTCAAGGGGTGGGTCTTCAAATAGTTCTACCCAAACACCATTTATATCCATACCTCCGTGATGTGGTAAACCGTTTGGTTTTGAATGTAAAACTCTTTTATAATGATGACTATTACTAAAAAATAGTGATTGGTTAGGTTTTTCAAAAACCACTGATCTATTTGTATTTGGAAACTCTTTTAAAACCTCTTTGTAATTTGTAACGTGATCAAATGGATGTCCTTGAGTAAAGAATACCCAATCACTTAAATTATCGTAATTTTTTATTATGTGAGTTAGATACGTGTTACCTTCTCGACCAATGTTAGGTAAATTAATAGAATCTTCGATAGGTTCCCCTTTATTATATAAAAAAATTCTATAATCGGAAAACTCCGATAACCAAGATATATCCTCCTTATACCTACTTACAATTAAATCACCTTTGTAGTTCGTCATAATAGTTATTTTGTTTTTCTTGTTTTTTAATATCTTTATGATGTATGAGTGAAAATGTTTCATCCTCAGGTAAGTTAGTATATGTATTATAGTTTACTAACCTTTCATGTACTTTACCGTACCATCTTATTCTACTTTCTTTTTTCCATATTCTTGTCTGAGTGTCAGGAAAATTTACCCACCCTATGGAGTTTACATTCCAACCCCACTTTTTAATGTGTTCGTCTGTCAAACCTTCAACAGTATTCACTCTCGAAATTAAGAATACTTCGTTTTTAGGGTTCGCCTCAAGTATCGTTGGTAGATAGTTGATTAAATTTAAATGAGGTATTTCATCCGCATCAATTTGAAAGATGTAATCACCATTACAATAATCTGAAAGTGTATTTTTCCACTCACCAAAATGACCATCGAAGAAACCTCTCCACATTTGAAAGTTAGGTAACTTATTATGTTTGACTAACCATTCCGATACTTCTTCGGAACCATTTTTCTGATCGTATAAAACAACTATTTCATCCTTAGGTCTTTTGGTCCTAAGTAGAAACTCAACGAGACGTTTTATTTCTTCGAATTCATCACAGACAGTTATTGCGTAACTAATTTTCATTTATAAACTTTTTATATAATTTTCTAATCTATCTTTTGGTATCCATTTTAGTCTTTCTACCATATCGTTATTTTCTCTAAGTGTGCATCGGTAATTACCCTTCTGTTCAGGTATTAATATATGGTCAACTTCAAACTTATTTTTAAACATCGAGTACACTTCATTGATGGAGTAATTTATACCCGTCCCTAACTCCCATGCATCATCATGAGACTTATCGGTCATCCCAATTTTATAAAGACCATCTACGATATCAACAACGTGTGTAAAGTCCCTTCTTTGTTCACCGTCACCTACGATTGTTATTTTCTCACCATCCCTTACCTGTCTTCTCCAAATACCTATAACTGCTGCCCAATCTCCATCGACAACTTCATTAGGTCCGTAAACATTATAGAAACGTGCAATTTCACAGTTTAAACCATAAACCTTACGATACATTTTTAATATTTCCTCACCAAGATGTTTGTAACACGCGTATGGTGATTGATATGGGTCATGCCATCTTGAAGACGAACCCGCATAAATAACTTTAGCCCCAATAGTTTTTGCGAATTCACAAACCATTTGAGTACCGGTTACATTAGTATCGTAAGTTAGTAATGGATTTTCAAAAGAGGGTTGTATTCTTGACAGTGCGGCTAAATGATATATAATATCAAAATCTTTATCCATAAGATCAATTAACTGTATATCACCTGTATGATAGTTACATCCATCAACTTCATTCTCAATTAAACCACTATCGTAATTATCTATTGAGTGAACATCGTGTCCTTCTTTTAATAATCGTTTTATAAGGTTAGTACCGATAAACCCTGCACCACCTGTTACTAATATCTTCATTCCTTTTCAATTTTTTTTAATTCAGGTAAAACCAATTTAGTTTTCTTTGGTTTAACTGCGTTTATTATTACTGATTTTAAAATATCTTTAAACTTGACTGTCGTTGATTCTAAAGAGAAGTTATTTTCATTCTCTTCTTTAAGAAGTTTAGACTTTTCTAAGAACTCTTCATACTTGTCTTTCACAATTTTAAACACCTCAATAACTTCACCGTAATTACACGTAAACCATTTAGATTCTTTAAGTATGAAATCATCTGAGGCACTCTCATGTACGTTGGTCAACTTACCACCTAACATTATTGCTTTATCCATTGGTAGGAAATCTTTGTGACCCGACCAATTAGATGCAATTATCGGTTTACCCGTCATAGAAAATTCTAATAGAGGTCTCCCAAATCCTTCACCCTTTGTTAGAGTTACCATTGATTTTACCTTAGGGTGGTTGTATAAGTCGTTCATCTCATTATCGGTGAGTTGTCCAAACAATAAGTAAATTTTGGGTGGACTATTATAAGACGATGTAATCCTTTGTATTTTCTTTCTCATCACTTCCCTTTGTTTAATAGAGAAGTTAGCACTGGATGTCTTTAAAATTAATCCAGGGGAATCCTCAACACCATTAAACGAATCACAGAAACACTTAATTAACATACCCACGTCTTTCCTGTCTTGTCCAATGTCACCCTTTAACCAATGACCAACAAATAAGTAATTAAAATCATCTTCTAAATCTAACTCTAAGTCCGATTCTTTCTCATAGTATATTGAAGTATCCACACCTTCATGAAGAACTTCTAAATCTACATTTATTTTATGTTGAGAGATTAACTTACCTGTTACTTTATCTGTTTCATTATAGACGGTTTGTAGTAAAACATCTCTAGAGAAGGTGGATGTGGTTATAACCTTATCCATCCTATTTATTCCATCTATCCATTCCTTAGGTGCTGCGGTGGTTTCTATACCCGCTGTGACACCAATATTATACTTACCCTTCCGTTGAAATTCGTTAGGTACAGTCACTTGAATATACACGTCAGGTATGAAATCTAAACTACTTACAATGTTCTCCTCTATCCAAGTATGAAATAAATTCACCTCGGGTTCTAAAGCGGTCATGGGAGTCTTACCCCAGTTACAACTGTCAATGTATATGTCAAATGAGTCCATATCATATAAGGACTTCAACAAATCTCTTGAGTGAGAACCATAACCACTTAAAGTCTTAATTGGTCCTCTAAATAATAGTTTCTGTTTAATCATATTGTGTTAAATCTAATCCTTTGGAAAATACTTGTCTAATGTTTCTAATTTATCGTCAGCATCTACCAGCATTGATAACGCTTCTTCAGCGTTTTTATAGAAGTCACCTGTTGAGTGATCCCCAATACCTGACCCTTTAGTCCCTAAAAGATCTAAAGTTAAAAGTGCCTTTGATTTCTCTGCCAATGCACTTGTTCTTAGCATCTCTATTAATTTTTCGTTCATATTATAGTTTTTAATTATGTTATTTTAAATAATTCAAATTTTTTCTTAGGGGTGAATTTGGATAGTGACTTCTCAATACCTTTAACTAATGAATTACACATAGTCTTAGTTGAGAAGTTTTTTACCATATATTTTCTCCCTATGAGTCCTCGTCTCTTTCTTTCCTCTCTACCTAAATTGTACATTTCTCTTATAGAAGAAACAACATCATAATGATTGATGCGGTCATCAAAAATATAAGGAGTATTAACTGACCCATTTAGTGTTGTTGATGCTGGCCATACAGGACTTACCCACTCACCATGAGTAACCTTACCTTCCCACTTCTTAGGGTCATGGAGTGTACCTATCTCTATGTAGTCATCGGCCGTTATTAACTTACCATCCAATTCAAATCCACACTGGTCCTGTAATCCACCAGTGACATTTACTATTATTGGAGTACCACACATTACAGATTCGGCAGTGGTCAAACCAAAACCTTCATTGTTTGCAATGTTAATAGTACAATCAACTGTATTATAAATTCTATTTAACTTATCCTGATCAAACTTATCATTAGTAAATTTTACATCATACTTAGGACATAACTCATTAACAACTGCAACTAAGTCAGTTCCGTTTTTATCTATAGACCTCGTATGCATTAGAAGTAAACATTTACTTGATTCTTCTTCGGTAAGTGTGTCACAAAATGTTTTGTATGTGTATATTACATCGGATGGTTGTTTACGTTTAATATTTCTATTATTAAAGAACAAAATAAAGTCATAGTCTTTGTCACCGTGTATAAATTTCCTCATTTCATCATCAACCTCTACAGGTTTAAAAGTTTCAGGATTTATACCGTGAGGTACATAACTGACTTGCCACTTCTTCAACGGTTTATGAGTGACCTCCCTATTTGACATACCAACCCTATTAACTATACCATAGGTTTGTTTTGAAATACAACCTAACCAATCACAAGATTCGTAATAATCTCTATTATAATAAGGATCTGGTAAGTCATCCCATATATGGTAAAAGAAAATGGGTATCTGTTGTCTTATTTCATGTTCACTGTCGTATAACCATTGCCAATAGTGTGGATCAGTAAAATGTAAAATTGCATCAGGTTTCTCAATTGAAATTAATTCTCGTAACCTCTCAATATTACCATAACCATTTGATGGATATATTTTTACATTTGCGTCTTTTACTCCCGTTTTATTTCGTACATCGGAATTAAGATCCACAATTTTACCAAACTCAGGGTGTTTTATAGCGGCACCCAACTGAACCCAATCAAATTTGTCCACACTACCTATAACCATTTCTTTTGACATGGTCGCCACACCTGATGTCATTCTCATGTCATCAGATAAAAGTAAAATCTTTTTCTTACTCATATTCATTTAAAATCTTGAACCACTAACGGCTAATACATTATGACTATCAATCAAACTTCTAAACTCTTCATTAGTGTTATATAAATCTAAAGAACGATTTACTAATTTTTGAAAGTTAAGTCCGTCAGTCTCTATTGTTTTGATTCTGAATTGTTTGTAAGTGTTTTCTATAACGTTAACTGTAGTTAACTTTGTCTTTGCTTTACTCATACTTGTATATATTTCTATATATATAATTTATATCAAAAAAATACCACGGTAGGTTAATACTGTGGCATTTAGTGGATTTATAACTTCACGTCTGTGAGTTACGAATTTTTCTTAGCCTCTTCAACCTTAACTATAATAGGACTGTTTGGTTCCTGTTGAATAGTTTTAGTTGTAGTCTGATTAGTTGTTTCTTGTTTTTTCTTTTTTTTACATCCACATCCCATAGTATAAAGTGTTTTATAATAATTATTAGGTTTATTAAAAAGTAACGGTACTTTTGTAAAGTATAAATATTTTAAAGTCAATAATCAATAGTTAATACCGAATAAAAGTTTTATTTTATTTCTGTAGGGGGGTTTCTTTTCTAATTTATTTTATGTATATTTTACTATAATCAAACTCAAATAGAATGGAAGAAGTACAAAAAGATTTTAAAATGGTAAAGAGTGTATATAACTCTAATTTCGAAACCATAACCAATATTATGCACTTGTATGGTATTGATAAGTTTGATTTGGATTGTACGTATTCTAAAGGTAATTTTTGGAAGGGACTACCGGACCCAACACATAAAACGGATTTGATCCCACATTATGAACACGTAATTCAGTCTGATTCTGAGAATCTCCCATTTGAGGATGAATCAATGAGGGCAATCATGTACGACCCACCATTCATCATTGTGGGAAGTGGAAAGGGTTATAAGAAAAATGGTCCTAATAGTTCTATAATTGCAAAAAGATTTGAGGGTTATGGGACATATAACGATCTAAAAGAAAACTACTACAACACACTAAAAGAATTATACAGACTTACTAAGAAAGATGGGTTTGTAGTAATGAAATGTCAGGATACGGTTTCTGGTGGAAAACAACACTTTAGTCACGTCATGGTAATGAACATGGCATATTCTTTAGGTTTCTACCCAAGAGATATGTTTGTATTAACTTCCAATGTGAGGGTTAATGCGTTCAATGGAACCAAGTGGAAGAAACAACACCACGCTAGAAAATATCATTCATATTTTTGGGTATTTGAAAAACGTAAACCGAAAGTTCCTTATGAATTTAACCCATTGGTTCAAAGTGAAGATTAACCCTATCACCCACCTTAAAATTATCTTTACAGGTTCCTGATGGGAATTCGATAACGTGATCACCTATTCCCGAATATCTTTGTTCACAATTGATATCACATGGTTGACAATTATGATGTATACCACTGATTCTTTTATTGTTTACAAACATAATATCTAAAGGTATTAAACATCTTCTCATCCAAAAACGATGATGACCTTTACCCATATTGAAAACCATACAACCGTCTAAGGACTTACGTCCCATCATACCTTGTTTGATTTCCTCAGGTGATGTCATGTATTCCGCGTCAAATACTTGATCATTAATCTTTACGTTCATTTCTATAATTAGTTGATAATCCAATTTAATTTACGTATATTTTATTAATTATGAAGTATAACGATCTATTAATAGGTGTTTTCCTTTTCACCATAGCACATTTCCTAACATTCTATCAATTGAATGGTCAATTCATATGGAAGTGGTTTCAAAAAAACGAGTGGATAATTATCATTAGTGGGTCCCTACTATCAATATTTTATGTGTTGGGTACTAAGTATGCTGTGTCAGGTACAGGAGGTTTATTGTGGCCCGCTAGGTTTATAGGGTTTGGTATTGGTATGGTTTTATATGCGGTATTAGTGAATCACCATTTCAATGAAGGACTTAATACTAAAACAATAGTTAGTTTGTTTTTGTGTTGCGCATTAATATGTATACAAGTATTTTGGAAATGAAAAAACATTTAGTAGTAATAGGACATCCAGATAAAAAATCATTTTGTTACAATGGTATCTTTAAAACTATCGTAAGAGAGTTAACTAGATATAAAGAAGAATTTGAGGTTATAGACTTATATGATGATAAGTTGCATCGTGATAGAACAGAATTAATTAAGGGATATAAAAAATTAGTTGAATGGTCAACCCACATCTATTTCGTATCTCCTGTTTGGTGGTTTAGACTTACCCCTAAAACTGAGACATTTTTCGACGAAGTTCTTACACCAGGATTTGCATATAAGTTTGTACCATTGTTTGGTAAGTATGCATATCCAAAACCATTTCTTAGTGATAAGAAAGTTAGAACATATATTACACATGGGGCACCGATGTTACCTGTTGTTACTTTGTATCTTAATTCAGTTAAGTTGAGATTAGTAATGGGGGTTTACACATTTGTGTTTGGGTGGAACATATCTCGTTGGTTGAAGACAAAACAATTTTGGTCCGTACCATTTGTAGATGCAAAGAAACGAGCAAAATATTTACGAGTAGTAAAGAATGATATTAGAAAAGATTTAAAGTGAAGATAGAAGATTTAGATAGAATTATAGAAATGGCGTGGGAAGATAGAACTCCCTTTGAAGCCATAGAGTTTCAATTCGGTATTAAAGAGAATGAGGTTCGTAAGATAATGAGAACCCATATGACAGACTCTTCATTTAAGATGTGGCGAAAGCGAGTAAAAGGTAGAAAAACAAAACATACCAAGACAAGTGAATCAAATAGATTCAAATCTAAAAATCAGAAATAGTTGGACAGTAACCTTTAATGGTAGACGTAAATAAAATAGTACAGTATAGAATGGTTGATGGGGATCTAACGACACATAACCCTTCACCATATTATTCTCTTCAATACGTTGATGTAAATAACTACAAAACATATATTGATGATATTAGGGAAGTCTCTAACCTAATTATAAAACAAATTCCTGATTGGGGAGATGCACCGACAGTGGAAACAGTCATTAAAAGGTTTGAATCAAAATCGTACACTTATTTATTTTACTATAAAGATAGGTGTATAGGGTGGAATTGGGGTAACCCTAATTTTACATATAATTGGATTGATATTGATCAAGAACTAGCAGATGATGAGACTTATTTGGGTGGATGTTTTGTGAGTTTGAATAAAGATGATAGACCTAATAATTCGGGATATTCTATGTGTTACTTGTTCTTTAAAGAGGAGAGTAGCAGAGGAATAAAATCCATGTATGGTGTGACCGATGATTGGAATAGACGAGCATCTATTCTGTATTATAGGTTGGGTTGGAAAACATATAATTTTATAAAATAATTAGTTATGAATAAATTAGACATACAGTATCTCGGTATATTAGAAAACGTTTTACATCACGGTACTGAGAAAAAAGATCGTACAGGTACAGGAACATTATCTTTATTCGGTAGACAAATACGTCATGATATGAGTGACGGGTTTCCATTACTAACCACTAAGAAAATGGCGATAAAATCTGTTATGACGGAATTAAAATGGTTCTTAAAGGGAGACACTAACATCAAATACTTAGTAGACAATGGTTGTAATATTTGGAATGGTGACGCATATAAGAATTACCTAAACATTTATAATTATAACTTTAAAGATGATGATACCATAGAACCACTCACCATGAATGAATTTATGGAGGATTTTAAAGACGATGAGGAGTTTAGAGAACAGTGGGGAGAGTTGGGTCCGATCTATGGTAAACAATGGAGAGGGTGGTTTAGTTATAATGATAATGTAGATCCTGTTTTTGTTGACCAAATTGCGAACCTCATAGAAGAACTAAAAACAAATCCTGATTCTCGTAGACTTATGGTAAGTGCTTGGAATGTTGGAGAGTTAGAGAAAACGGTGTTACCACCATGTCATTATGGATTCCAAGTGTATACGAGGGAATTAGGGTTGGATGAAAGGATAGATTATATGAATAAGGGTAGCATATCCAAATCCTCAGATTACTATCACGAACATTTAGATTCAATGGGGATACCTAAACGATCACTCTCACTAATGTGGAGTCAAAGAAGTGTGGATACATTTTTAGGTTTACCATTCAATATCGCATCTTACGGTATGTTACTGTCATTATTGGCTGACGAAGTCGGTATGATACCTGGTGAGTTAATAGGTAATTTAGGTGATGTACATCTATATAAGAACCACATACTCCAAGCGGAAGAACAACTAAAAAGAGAACCACACAAATTTTTACCAAAACTAAAATTAAAAAGTTCAGATATACTGAACGGTGAATTTGATTATGAAATATTACACTATCATTCTCACCCCACAATTAAAGCGCCCCTTAGTAACTAATGCAATTAATAACAACACACCCAATAAAGAAATCTGATTTAGGATTTCATGCAAACCTATTTGGAGGTAAACTATTAGCATGGTTAGATGCTGCAGGTGCCGCCTACGCCATGGAAATATGTGACACACCAAGAATGGTTACTGTCATGATCGATAAATGTCTATTTAAGAAACCCGCTAAAGAGGGACAACTGATTAAAATTTATGGAGATGTTGTTCACGTTGGTAACACTTCAATCACATTTTACTTAGAGGCAAGAGCACATAACGTATATTCAGGTAGTCAAACAGTTATACTACAAACTAACATTAGGTTTGTTAGAGTCGACGAAAATGGGGATTCGGTACCTATCTCAGAAAAAGTAAGGAACAAGTATGGACCAAAGTAGTTACAAATTCAGGTTGGACTCAATAAGGAGACGAGTGGATCAGGTCGATAAAGAACTCTACGAAGTTTTACGAAGAAGATTTCAATTGACTAATCGAATCGGAACCTTAAAGAAAGAATATAATTCTTCTGAAATGTGTGAATCACGTAAAAATGAAATCATTAACAAACTAAAAGACAATACGTTAAAAGATGACATGTCGATAGATTTAATTGAGTCATTATATAAATTAATAATTGATCAATCAATCACAGAACAATCACTTATAATTAAAGATAAGTAATTACAATTAACACTACAGAATCACTTTTTTTTCACTTAAATTTTAGGTGTGGAGAAGGTATTCAATTACAAACAAAACAAGAAAACAGATAAAGGTAAATGTCGGGAGAAATGTTCTATTGACATATATCATTATGACGATACTTTAATACTTGAACTTTCATACCTATTCACATATATGAGGTTCGACGAGAGTAATCAGAATGAGTTCGAATTAAAGAGACGTGTCGAAACAGAACACAGATTATCGATAGATCTAAAGAGTTCAGACTTTCGTGTCTTCACTCAAACCACAAACAAAGGATTCTTAGGTGGTAACAAATCATCAAATGGTAGAGACCATAAAAATAAGTTCTCACAATTAGAGGATATCACTAGTGTGGGGTTCTTTGGTGGGTCTAAGAAAGGTTCTACTTGGGGTGTTAAGTACAGAAAAAAAACAGAGGAAGCGTGGAACCTAATAAGAGAAATTATCCAACCAAGAATAAAAGATGAGTATCTTTCAAAAAAAGGATATCATAAAGTTGAGATAGATCCTTTGTACGATCTAATTGTTGATTTTCATTTAGATAAAAAAAATATTAAAGGTCATGATCTAATTTATATTGACATTCAAGAGGATTACCCAAAACAAAAATACCTGAAAAACAATGACCGTAAATTTGTACCCGCTGTTTTAGAACAGTATGGAATAAAAAATAGACAATTTATAGGTTCGATAAATAACAATGATGAAGGGATGCCGATAATAATTAAATCACTTAATTATTTTAGTAAGTTATTCGGTGATAACTATATCGATTATATGAATAAAATTGATTGGCATTTACATTGTTATAAATCACCACCCAATAGAAAGGTCCACCCACTAAAAAATGAGACCGAAAAGAGAAACATGGTTAAGTTAATTAGAAGGTGGGAAGAAGAAGGTTTAAGATTAAATACAGACTTAACATCAGATGGGACATTAATAATGTCCTTGTATCGTTTATTTGAATTAAGAAACAAGATTGAAAAAAGGGGTATCGAATTAAAATTCACCGCAACAAAAGATTCGGAATTGGACACACTATTTGAGAAATGGGAATCTCTAAGAAAATACCTACAGAAAGGATATAGAGTTAGATATCTTTTCCCCGAAGATTTCGTTAAATATGTTGAACAACCTATCAAGGTAGGTGATGTAATATACCAACCCAAAGTCTTATCTAAAGAAGAGGAGTTTAAAGTTGAGGGACATATAATGAAAAATTGTATGGGTAATCAGTTCGCACATGGGATTGCATCAATATTTATCTCTTTAAGGAAGGGGAAAAGATGGGTGGATGTTCAATATAGAAAAGGTAAGAAAACCATGTGTTATGGTAAGGCAAATTCACCAACACCTTCTGATTTTAAAAGTGCAATAGACACACTCAACAAACGTATGAGTAACTTTGACAAAGTGAAGTGGGTTAAAGAGAAGTACGATTTGATATAGATTTTTATTTTTCGTATATTTTATAGTATGGTAGACGTAACAGAAATAGCAATAGAAAAAATAGTTGGTTTAATGATGGAAGGTGGTATAACTCCTGACACTCACAACCTTAGGGTTGGTGTAAGTGGTGGTGGTTGTAGTGGTTTACAGTATGAAATGGACTTCGATGATAAGATAAATGAGGGGGACAGTGTATTTGAAGTGGATGCAATCAAGGTGGTTATTAATAAACCTTCACTACTTTATTTAGCGGGAACGGTATTAGATTTCCAAGGAGGTTTAAACGGTAAAGGGTTTGAATGGATCAATCCAAACGCATCAAGAACCTGCGGATGTGGGGAAAGTTTTAGTTTATAAGGTTTAAACTAATAAATAAAGTATTTATATATAAAAACAATCTAATGGAAGAATTAAACAAAAAAGATATTTTAACTCTTATTGGTGAGAATCTAACCACCATAAGACGACCTGGGTATAAAGGTTTCGACGAATCTAAGGAGTTAGATGAAATGCCATTAAGACCAGATCAACTACCAAAGAAAGAAGTTGAACCAGGTAAACCCACAAAAAAATCTAAAAAAATTGTTTTAACTTTAGATAATGGTGAGGAGATGACATATAGTACATCTCAATCAGTTATAAAGGTTGATGGGGAAAATAAGAATACCGTTAAGGTAAGTCAAATACAGGCCGGTGATGTTATTGTTGACGACAATAGGAGTGAACAAACAGTATCAAGTGTGGATCAGAAAGAAGTGATTGCACCTTGGACGGCAATGTTTGAAACGGATAATGAGGGTAAACCAATAGAACATGTTGGTTGGTACCGATATGATAATGGGGAGGTTACACCAATTATATTTACTTGTGAGTGGGATGAATTGACAGAGAAACATCCTGATTTAGTAGGTAAACTAAAAGAGAAGTTTGGTAAAGTAAAACTAAAAGAGGAAAACTGTCCAGCATATAAACCGAGAGGTAGAGACATAGATGGGGTAAAACCTATCCCTGGTGATGATGGAGATGAAGTTAGTTTTGACAATGCAGATCAAGTACCTGACGCATCTGGAAGTAGGACTACCTATACGAGAGAGAAGATAAATAGAGCATTTAATTCCGTACTAAAAAACGAGTTAGTTGATGACGAAGATTTCGTAAATACATTAAAGAGAATAAGTTTACCTGAAATAGTTATCCTTAACCCAAAACATCGAAATAAATACAGTGAAGTAAATGATAAGGAGATTACATTCCAATCACACAATATAAATTTATATAAAACACAGGAAGAGTTCCAAAAAACCACAAAGAAAACGGTTATGAGGGGTAGAACACCTGAGTATTTTGAAAGTGATGATTATAATCCAAAAAAATCTAATAGTTTAAGAAGACAATACAATTCAGGATATTCTAATTGGTCTAAAACACGTTTTACTCAACAAGGGGGTGGATACGGTAAAACACCTGTATTCAAATTAGACAGAGGTGACTTCCCAAATGAAGAAGATTTTTCAGTAATGGTATCATCTGATTTAGAAATAAAAGGTATTGCTCAAGGTGAAGGTGAAATGACATCTGGTTATAGATGGGAATTAGTCTATACCGTTGAATACGCAAAGAAATTACCTACTGATAGAGTAGCAAGAAAAATATTTAAGGATGAGGATGTATCAATAAATCTTTTTGTTGATGTTGAATTGAGTGAAGAAAAGGATTTTGACGGTAAGGTTGAAAAAGAACAAGACGGTAAGATCGTAGGTGGAGACACAGGAGATAATCACCCACTAACAGATGTTAACATAGTTCAAGGACTAAAAGAAATTTTAGATAACTTCAAGAAAGAAATGAGTGGTAAGAAACAATTCCAATTGGCGGCTAAAAGGGCTCAGATGACAAGACAGGATGTTGATACTGCGGATATGAGATTAAATGAAGAAGAAATAAAAGATATTATAAAGAAAACTATAAACAAAAAGTAATATTAGTTTTGGTTATATTCAAATCTATTAAGGGGTTCAATGTAAATTGGGTCCCTTTTTCTTTTAGTTGATATATTGTAAAAATATCCTTATATTAATAATAAAATTAAAAGTATGGTAAGTTTATTAAGAAAAGAATGGTTAATGGATCCAAAACTTAAAAAGTGGAATTCTATTGAATGTACTGAGGTCGGTAAATGTAATTGTGATACTGATAAAAATCATGTAGAACTTTGGGAGCAAGATTCTTGTGTAAGAGGTAGAATAGATACAATAATATGTACTCTATGTGATACCATTAAATCATTTAATATTGTAAGATGATTAATAGTTATGTTGATTCCATTTGGAACTGTGGTTGTGGTGCATTAAATGCCGGTTACAGAGAGACGTGCGGTGCATGTGGGAAACCTAAACCCACACCTAAAGTTATCCATTAAAATTTTAAACAGATATTTATTGTTATGAAAATAGATTTCAATAAAATACTTGAGGCGTATAGAATAAAAATTAGTCCAACTAAAGAACAAAAAGACTTGGCACTAAAAAGATTAAACATTTGTAAAGGATGTGAATTTCTTAAGGGTAGTGTTGAGGATAATTTTTGTAGTTGTGGTGTTTGTGGTTGTTTTATACATGGTAAGATATTTACTAATAAAGGGGATGAGTGTCCAAAAGGTAAGTGGAGTAAAGTAGACCAAGGACACTTTAAAACAAAAGTTAAAAACACATTAATATGAGAGCAGTTCTAGTAGGTAATGACTACCTTAAAGATAATAACGGTAATTTTAAACACTTAGAAAGTAACACTTCTGTTTTACCTTCATTTGTAAGAGCCGAAGATTACTTTAATAAATCTGTATTTGATCAGTTTCTTTTAGATAATAACATAACAAGTATTGTCATTATAGATGCTTTAGGTCCTACCTTCGTACAAGATGGGTTAGACAAACAACATGACGGTAATTCTTCTTATCAAAAGATTAGTCATATGTTATCTAATGTATATGGTGAAACTCACAATGTTAGTTTTATCACTCAAAATCAAGATGGATCTTTACCATTGATCGATGATGCGGATGATAAACTAATCTTAAGAATTGCATATGACGACAATGCGTTAGTTGATGAATCGTACTGTAAAGATAATTTTGGGTTTCTAAAATTAATATCTGATAGTAATCCCAACTCATTACCTAATGTATTTTTTAATGATGGGAATGAGATTAGTGTAGATACCATAGGTACGACGATAACAGACAATGGTAACCACCCTAACTTTATTATTAAGGAAAGGTATCCTACGACCAACTATAAAAATTACCCTAAAGTATATAGAATTAATGGTGTTGAGGAATTAAACACACTTAAAAACGGATTAAATAGTAATGAATTACTTCAGGAATATATTTGTAACACTAACGATTTAATTGACGGTAAATTAAAAACGTACAGACATATTACAATACTATACGGAAGTGACCTGTCAGTTTTAAATCCGTTCGACGTATTCTGTCATTCTAATAGGTTACCAATAACAGATGCTGTGGATTACGATGGTACAACAAATGAACTATCTCCATGGGAGAGACCTAAGTACTTACAAAAAACAGGGTCAACGGCAGTTTCGAAACTTTATACTGGATCTGAAAACGATAATGTTAAAAAAAGTGATGGTTCATTAGTTAAACTAAAAGATCTTAAAGTAGGTGATAACCTCTCAAGTGTGATATTATCGGGATTAGGACCTGATGACGAATCCCACGCTAATTTTGTTTCGAATATAAATGATTTAAATAGTAGTAATGTAATATATTCACCTGTATTTGATGGACCATTTGGAGGTATGTCTTATACTAAAGAAGAAGGTTCTCACCCAACATATAATAATCCAAGTACATCTAACGAATGGGGTGGTTTTGCAAATACCAATACAGAATTATCAAACATTACGTTTCCTGAAGGTGGTCGAATAACGTTCGACGCTTCTTGTGAGGGTAGTGCTCAAGTTATGTTTCTATTAGAGAAAGATGTATATGATGCAAACGGTAATGGTGATGAGGATACCGAACCCAAGTATACAACCGATTTAGTTACTATCAGTGGTACAGGGACTACGGAGTATTCTCTTGAGATATTTCCAAATAGTGAATATAGTTCTTTTGTAATGAAGGTTATGACTCAAGATTTGGATGTCAATATATCTAATACCAAGATTATATCTTACGTAAGTGAACTCACCGATACTTCAGTTAGTACTGATAGTATTATTTCCGAAGAGTCGGGATTTTTTGAACACATTATAACCTTAAGTGGGGGTAAAACATATACCTTTTTAGGTAGAAGTCAAATCCTATCATCAGGACCAAACGATGAGTTGTATAGATTCATGATTGCGGATAATTTATTGGTTGGGTGTAAAGTAATAACAAGAGAATTAAGTGGAGGGAACCTTATTCCCGAAACGATAGTTTCTATGGGTTATAGGTACGTCCATGAAGTTGCATATAGTATAGATGTCGAAGAGGTAGATTACTATTTCAGAACAGATAGTTCTGAAACCCCTACACAAAGTGTTATTCATCACAATAAAGAACAGATTGGGTGTTTGTGTTATTATAAAAACCAAGAATGGACCAATTGTAGTTGCAATAGTGCATGTATTTATGCTATGGGTGAATGTGATGAAGGTGGTGGATTCATAGATTGTTGTTCTCAGCAACCAATGTGTTATGGAGGTGTATATTCAATGGGTGGATGCGGTGATACAGGTAAAGAATAAATTAAAACTTAAATTATTATGTCAGAAGTAAATAAAAATACTCTTTATAACGATAAAAATCAGATTAGACCAATTATTGATAAATCCTCTACGGAAGATAAAACAAGTATTGAGAACCTAACTAACAGTTTTGTTCAACTAATAAAGGACAAACACCTTTAGTATTTGATTTATTAAAATATTATTCGTATATTATTTATATGAGTAATATTGAAAAAATACATGACCAATTTCCAGAACTTGAAGTTCTTCAGGCCGATGGGTTTGATGATGCAATTATTGGTTTAGAACCACTCAGTGGTAAACTAATCTATGACATTTCTAAAATGGTGGAGGTACTTTTAGAGGAAGGTTTATCACATGAAGACGCGATTGAACACTTAGACTTTAATGTACTTAACGCTTATGTGGGTGAAAATACCCCACTTTATATTCACACTATAGAGGAAAGTTTATGAGTCTAAGTAAAACATATAAAAAGGCATTGAAGGTTATTGATAGTTGTCACACTAAGGAACAAATCAAAGGAGCCGCAAATTATGTAAATCTTTTTCTTAGTCACTTTACCAAAATGGGTGAGGACTCCGAACTAATAAAAATATACTATACAGAGTTAAATGGGTCTATTCAAAATAAGTTGAATGAGGGTTTCTAAGACCAAAATAAAAGATTGTTATATAATTGAGTACGATAAGTATTTCGATGAAAGAGGACACTTCTCTGTACCTTTTAATGTGGATGATTTTAACAACCAAACAGGGTTAGACTTTCAAATAGTCCAAGAAAACGAGTCCTTCTCAAAAAGAAACACTATAAGGGGTCTACATTTCCAAAAACCCCCATTTGAACAATCTAAATTAGTAAGATGTATCCATGGTAAAGTCACAGATGTAATTGTGGATATTAGAAAAACATCTGACACTTATGGTGAGGTGGTTACAGTTGAGTTGGACGAACACGATGTTAAATCTGTATTTGTACCTAAAGGATGTGCACATGGATTCTCAACACAATCATCGGCGGTATTCCAATACAAAGTTGATAATCAATACAATAAGGAGAGTGAGTGTGGTATAATTTATAACGATCCTGATCTTAAAATAGAATGGAACGTAGATCATAACCCCAAAATAAGTAAAAAGGATTTATTACTTCCCTTTTTAAAAGATTTAGATATTTATTAGTAAACTATTATTATGTCAAAAGTCATTAAATTAAAACAAGAGGATCTTGAGAAGTTAGTTCAAGACGTAATTAACGAACAAGAAGAGTGGAAGGGTTCCACAGATCCTGAGATAATGCAAATGGGTCAAGAAGGTCCTGAGGAAATGGGTGACGAACCTGAGAGTATGGAAAGTGACGAAGATGGTGTCCCACTTAGATTGGGTAAGGATGATAAAGGTAATTATTTTGTCTTTAAAGACGACGGATCGGAATCACCAACAGTATTCAAAATAAATAAGTAATATAAACCCCACACAGTGGGGTTTCTTATTTAAAATCAAACTATTTATCATTATGAAGTTATCTTCTCTTTATGAGGAACTGAGCAGTAATAAAGTTCAAGCAATATTAAAACGTAATCCTGATTTTTTTAAAAACAGAGTTAGGTTTGTTTTGGGTGCAAGTAGTGGTGCGTTTGATTTTGAGATACATATAAGTCCTGAAGATATTGGTGACTATGTTGGTGGTGACTACAACATACGTAGTTACACAACTAAAGATAATAGAAAAGTTGACATCGGACTTTTTGAGACCATATTAGATGGTGATACTTTCGATATTTATGAAAACTACTATTACGACGGGGATTGGGAATCAGTTTTGGATTATTATTTAAGTCCCGAAAATGAAGAGACAATTAAAGGTATTATCAATAAACTAATTAAGAGAGAAGGTAAGGAAATAGAGGACCATGAGGGAGAGTCTTTACAGGACCTAATTGAACAATACGATACTGAAGACCACATAAAAAATGTTTTAAGGGATAGTTTGGGTAGTGCACAGGCTGACGATTATGTTTATTACCTAAAAGAACTACTAAGAGAATGTTTGGTGGAATATGGGAATATTAAAAGTTTTGACTATGAAGGGGTTACACTTAAAATAGAATTCTCAACAATGATGGATATGTTAGGTCTCGATGTGGATGATGTGGATGTGATAGATAAAATGGACGAAGATTGTGGTTACGACCCTAAATGTTATTTCGAGGAAATGTTTTATAAAAACACTTACGACTCACCTAAGTTTAGTCCTGATGATAGATATCAAGGTGATGCCAGTAACGAGGTTGTTAACGACATGATTAACGATAGATTGGGTGAGGTTGAGTATGATTATAAATTAGAGGGATGAAATTAATAGAAACAATTTACGAACTTATTCTTGAGGCGAGACCAAAAGAAATATATAAAAAATACTATTCAGATATAGAATGGAATGTGTTTCTTAACATAATAAGTTTAGATCCCAAAACAAAACTTAAACAAATACCAGAAGACTACGAAATACTAAAGATTGGTAAGTACGCTAAGTTACTTATTAAAATGTTTAAATCGAATAAACTTAAACCAGAGGATTACCCAAAGGCAAAAGAATATCTTACGTTAGTCTACAAACACCAAGTACCTGTTGATGTGAACAAAGTAAAAGAATTAGGTGACCTATATGCCCTCGTGGAGAAATACTATGTTAAGGATGGGGACCGTAATTACTTTGATGTGGTTAATACTTTAACTGATTCTGATCATAAACTATTGATGAGTGGTGAGAAATGGATCATATACACCCCAACAACTGAGAAAGGTGCCGCTTACTTAGGTCACGGTACACAATGGTGTACTGCTTGGGGACCATATTCGACGAATGACCAATATAAAGGTCGTAGTAACCACTTCTCACAACATAATAACAAAGGGAGTCTATATGTTATTGTGAAAAGGGACGAACCAACACAGAAATTCCAATTCCATTTTGAAACTAAACAATTTATGAATCCCGCGGATAGGGGAATTTCTACTTCAGATTTCTTTAACAAACATAGGGAAGTTACAAAATACTTCTTCCCATCATTGTTTGATGATACACCAGTCGACAGTACTGAATTGGAGAGAATGGATTTCTTAGGTTATGTGGACGTGGCCACATTAACTGAAAAAGAGATTGGGGACACCGACAATAAGTTAGTGGAAATACTAATTAATAACAATGGTGACGAACTTATTGAAAAACTAAATGAGGGGTCATTTATTAACGACGGTAATGTATTAGATGTGTCGTCGGACCAACGAGACAATAATAGAATAGTATTTACACTTAGTGTGATAGGTGATGACGTTGAAACGACAAAATATGCGTTAGATGCGTATAAGTCTTCTTCAGGTCATTATGCAGATCATGGGGATTACCTTAGGAGTGACATAACAGATACTGACGAAGATCAGCAAAAAGAAATTTTAACACCAATACTCGAAGCGTTCTACGATAAAAATTATATCCCTTATGCAAGTAATCGTGATGAATTTATTAAGAAAATAAGTTTTACGTACTTTGATGAACTTATTAATGATCTTGCGGATGAATACGCTCATTTAAATGAAGAGGGTGTTAGGTCTGCAAATGAAGTTAAAGAGAATGAGATAACGAAATATATAGACATTGATGAAGATCGTAATAGTCATGACATATACATACCAGTAATGAGGTTGGCTCTGTTTATATCCAAAGAAAATATCACACAAATAACCGATAGTGAGAGTTTATTTGATGCATATGTTGATAGTAAAGATCTTAACTATGAGTACGAGAACCCAATGTGGGAAATTCCATTAGAGCAAGTATCACTTAAAGATATGGAAACCCATATCGAGGGTTACTCATCTAAATTGGAAGAAGAATTTGAATCACATCCCGAATGTGAAAAATCAAGAAACGAGTTACAAGAAATACTAAATAAGTATTTTACAAAATATGGTGGGTATACTTCAATATACCGTTTTAATAACGAACATGTACAGGTAACAATACAAGATAAATTCGATTGTGAAAAGAATGGAGTACCTGTAGAGGTCATAATCGAAGAGAAAGGTGAACAAAAAAGAGAACGATACACAGGTACTATCTCAATTGAGAAAGTGAAAGAATACATTTCCATGGAACCCCTTATGGAAGAATAATTAGTATATTATTAAAATATTTTTAGAATTTAGTTGTATATAACAAAATAATTATTATCTTTGTCAGTATAAAGGTAAAAATTATATATCATGACAATTAAAGAAATTAAATTCGAACCCCATCAAGCGGGTGGATTCAAATCCAAAACCAACATTAAAGACAATATAGATATCTCCATTGTATGTGGTCAGTTTTTCTACTGCTCACCGAGAGTTAACCTATCAGACCCACTTGAATACGATTCTTACGAGATTGCCATTTTTAAAGATGGTGAGTTCACAAGGGAATTCTATGACGAGTTTCATAGTGATGATGTTGTTGGATATATAAGTGAAGATGAAATTACAAGTTTAATTAATAAAATAAAAAAATCATGATACCAAAATTCGAAGATTTAAATCCAAAACTACAAGGGTTCGTAATTGGTGTGGGAGTTACACTACTTACGGTTTTTACTACAGGAATATACTTAACAAATTTTTAAAATGACATTATTTAATAACCTTAGATACAAAATATTCTGTGATATGGATGGAGTCCTTGTTGATTTCGAGAAGGGTTACTTTGAACTCACAGGTTTAGATATATCGGGTCAGTGGCACACTACACCTGAATTTTGGAACCCCATAAATGAAAAGGGTCAAGAGTTTTGGTACCATTTAGAGTGGATGAAGGACGGTAAAAAGTTATGGTCGTATATAGAAGAATACTATCCCGTACTATTGTCCTCCCCATCTCGTAACGGATACGGATCGAGAAAAGGTAAGAACTCTTGGGTTAATAGAGAGCTACCGGGGGTACCACTTCTATTAGAATACTCAAACAATAAAAAGAAATATGCGGGTGAAGATTGTATACTGATTGATGATAGAGAATCAAACATAGAACAATGGATATCTAACGGTGGTATAGGTATCTTACACAAAGACTTTAGTACCACCGTAGTTGAACTACAAAAATTAGGATTATGATGAATAACACAAATAGTTTTCAGACAAATACAAATGGGTCGTCAATAGACAAACCATCACAGTGGATAAGAATGCATTGGTTTGTATTAGCCATAGGTGTAACATATTTCTCACCAGAATTTGGTTTAATTCCTTTAGTTGTGTGGTTATATTATGCTATTGATTTATACTTTTGGTCATGGACCTATACCTCAGACTCTATTATTGAGAAAAGGGGAATACTGAATGTGAATACGGAAGAGATACAATACTTTAGAATAAAAGATGTACAACTGTACCAGCCATTCCTTTATAGATTAGTTGGTTTATCTAAGATCATTTTAATCACCTCAGATGCAACAAAACCCACAATAGTACTTGATGGTATTATGGATGGAGAAGGTAAACGAGAGATGTTTAAAACGTTCGCCCTGAAGTCAAGAAGGTCTGAAGGTATACGTGAATTTGATATTAGATAAAAATTTATGTATATTTATTATGAAACAGGTATTAACCATGATTTATTTAAGTTCGGTTGACTCGTACTATGATCAACAAACAGGTCTTGTTTATGTATGTAAATCAAAATCATGTAGGGACACTAATGAAGGTTTAATATTAAAAGATATGAAGGAACAATGGTGGGATAGTCTCACACCTTCAGATCTGTCGAGGATTCACTTAGATGGGGGTTTATACTAAATTAAATAAGAATGTTTGAATATCTCTTTAATTTATTATTAGGTGGGAGTTTTTTCCTGATCGTTATATTCTTAATTAAGAGTATTAAGGGTGGTAAAAACAAATAACTACTAGTATTTTTTAAAATTTATTAGTATTTTGTTGGTATATTCAAAAATATTCTTATCTTTGTATAAGAATAAAAATAAAATATTATGAAAAAGTTAATTTTAATGATCGTCTTAGGGGTATCTTTTACCTCTTGTGTTGAAACTCAAAATCTACCACACTGTCAAACTGTTGAGGTGGCGTATTCGGAAGACCCTAATAAAGAATTGTTTGAGATATGGGAAAAAGAAAAGTCTGAGGGTGTACTATACTACAAATTTAAAGGTAAGTTTTACACAGAAACTCAGATGGATTCAATAGATCAAGTTATAAATGATCTAATTACAAAAAAAATGATTGAAGAGTTAGACTCTACTGGTTCTTTGCAGTAATTGGATTACCACATAAATCGGTCTGCAATAGAGTTACCTCTTTCAAACTACCCCTAGTAACTGATACTGATGGGTATCCCTTATACTTATGTTTACTCTCACCGTCTTTAGTTATCCTAACAAAGGGAACATCACTGTGGGATCCATTACCGTAATAATGTGAGTATGGTCCTGATCGTGATACTAAAGGTTTCATACTTAAAATTATTTTATTATCTTTTACTTTACCCTGATTGAATATCTCCTTAGCTTTGGCGGTGTCTATGGTAAATGTTTGTGTTCGCTTACCTCCTATTTTCTTATCGGAAGTCCTACCAGGTAGAGTTGTTAATTTTTGGTGTAACGCCTTGACGGACTTATTTTTTTGATCCTTATCAAATTTGAACGGTTTACCAACAGCCCTTTTATATGTGCTCATCTCATACTTTGGGATAGTGGAAAACCCTTTACGGTCTTCGATTATTTTATTTAACATTTCTCTAGTAAAAATAGTTTCATCGTTGTAAGTTACCTTAAGTGGATTGTTCTTTTTATAAAATTGTTGCACGTAGGTTCTATATGAGGGTACATCACCTATATCTGTTAAATCCCCTATTCCTTTACCATCAAATACATACTCTTTATAAGAGGTTCCAGGGTTGGATCCTCTCCATTTACTAAATTTTCTACGTTCTGCACCTACCATCTTAGAGTACATCTTGTCATTATGTTCTTTTATCTTTTTCTTAACTTCAAGCATAGGATCAGATAAAACTAAATCTTTTGTAAAACCATTTACATCGTACTTACCATTATTTAGATTTGCAATACCTAAGGATACACCATTCATTTTCAATTCAAATAACGCTTCATCACATTTGTGAACCGTTGTACCTATGTAACCTATTAAGACCTCTAAACCGATTAGACATTCACTCTGACTTGATGCGGTTATTTTTAATCTAACAAATTGTTCTTCTTTATATCTTGGATCCTTTGGATTGTCTCCATTGGCTTGACTGTAAGATGTGGAACCTATAATAGTTTTAGGTTTTGGAATTGATGGGTATGTAAATGAGATCCCCTCATTTTTTAAATTTTTAAAGAAACTATTTAAATAACCAACCAATGACTCACCTCTCATGTTAGAAAGGTACCCTGGTTTTACTTTTATACGTCCCCTCTCGTTATCGTAATTTGTAACTCTAGACTCACCTGCCTCAACCTGAATAGTTAATTTAGTTTGAGGGTTTAATCTTAAGAATGTTCGAATAACCGACATTTGGTTATTTAAGTTCTGGATCTGTTTAGGTGTAATCCTATACATACCAGAATCCCACACTGATTTAAAATCAACTGTCTCGGTTTTTGTTGTAGGATTAAACCCAACGGATTGTTCATTAATTGTTTTATAGTCACTAATTAATTTTTTAACCTGACTTTCAGAAAGATGTATTTTCATAATATTACGATATTACTATAAATATCATAAAAAATATAAAATATTTATTTTGATATATCAACTAGTATTATTATATTTGTGGTCTAAAACGTTAAAAAAGTCATTATGAAAACAAGCAATTTAAAATTTTTAGTACTTATAACACTTTTCTTTGCATTTTCTTGCCAGAAAGAAGAGTTATTTGTTCAAGAAGATATTTTTGTTGAGGAAATTGTAGAACCTTTATCCATAGAAGGTGGTGAATATTTGGAGGTACCCGAATATCTATCCACACCTATAAATGGTTCAGAATTAATTGTACCTGTTGTTATAATTAATTGGGTACCATCACCAGATGGTATTGTAGTTAATGATAGTATCACGTTAGTTGGTGGTAATATGGACTGGGGTAATGAGGTTAAAACAGGTATGAAAGTCTCCACCGTGGATCAGTGGAACCTATCTAACAATATGAAATTGAAATATTCTATAGAAGAAGGTTCTAAATTCAGGGGGTATGATAATCCTAATGAATTACCTTATGTGGGTATCGAAGTCGTTAAATATATTAATATATATAATATGCCACTTGTAAATCCAAATGACGGTATTCAAAGTAGTGACACAGAGATTCCTGATTACGATACTTTATTTCAAAATATAGGTATGGAAGAACTCGTCAATGTTTATGGGGTAAAGGAGGTTTGGATGAATTGGACCAACTATAAAGGTAATCTTTGGATACCCGAATCTAATATGTCTAGTCCTGTTAGTGGGGACATATCCAATAGTTACAAAAGGCAAGATGATTTACCTATCTATAATAACACCTATGTGGTCTACGCTACCTCTTTTGATAGGTGGTTTGCCGAGGCGATACACTGTAGAGGTCATCAAATTGAAGCACAACTATCTCATCTAAACAACACGTTTTTTTGGCAAGATTTTGTTGGGTACCCACATGGAGAACCACAACCATATTACCAAGGAGGACGAGTAGGTAGTACTCATTACACACCTAACTCTGTATCTGATTATGATTATGATAATACCGACCTAATAATGTCAGATATTGGTGATTGGAACCCCAACCATCAAGGACATAAGGAACATGTAAATAATAGTACTTGGAAATACTCGAGACAAGTACCGTTTACATACCCAACAGTTATTGATCACGATAGATGGGATGCACATTCTAAATCACCCGTAGGTTCTGACCCTCAAAGTGGGTGGTTAATATATTGGTTTCAATCTATCCCATCTAAAGACAATGGTATAAAATATCAAGGTGAGGATGGTTCTGAAATATCGATAACAAATTGGTGGGATTTATATTATAATTGGGATTCCACTATCTCAAACGAAAAAAAATTATATAATTAATTTTAGTATATTCCAAAAAAATTAGTATATTTGTGTTAATAACAAAAAAAAGTAAAGATGAAGACATTAGTAATTCACCCCAATGACAGAAGTACATGGTTCTTAGATGTTGTTTATAAAAACATCAAAGACCTAACCTTAGTAACGGGTAATGTAAGTAGAAACGAAGTAAAATCAATGATAAGAGATCATGATCGTGTTATGATGATGGGGCATGGGTCTCCAGGTGGTCTGTTTAGTGTTGGTCAGTTTCCTTCTCAATCTAATAACGGTTACATTATTGATAGTGAGATGGTAGAACTTTTAAAAGAGAAGGACAATTCCATATTCATATGGTGTAACGCTGATCAGTTCGTTGAAAAACATGATCTAAAAGGTTTTTATACGGGTATGTTTATTAGTGAAGTAGGTGAAGCAATGTATTGTGGGTTACCTAAAACGAGACAACCTGAAGTGGACGAGTCTAATTTCTCCTTTGTTGAAATCATGGGAGAGTGTATAGACAACGACTCAACTACCATACACACTATTGCCAAAGAAAAATATGGGGAGTTAGTTGGTACAAACCCTGTGGCGAAATACAATCACGAACGTTTATATCTAAATCAATAAGTTATGGTATCTGAATGTTGTGGAGCCACTGAATGGATTGAAGGTTCAAATAGATGTGGTGATTGTAAAGAGTGGTGTGAATTTGTTAACGAAGAATAGAAATTAGTATGGAATGGTATTTAGAGACAGATATGATGATTGCGTACCTAGTGGTCGCTATCGGTATCATAGGATTATTATTACAGAATAGATACGGATATAATCCGAAACTTAGGGATATGGAAGATCCTCATATTATGGATGCCATAGATACCTTTGGAACAATGATGAGTAATATCTACTCATTACCACCAGTTAAAATAGTAATTGAAGACCTAAGTAATGAAAGAGCGGTCTACGTTGATGATCCTATTGAGGCGTGTTTTATGCCTAAAGACAAAAATGGATCAAGAATAATTATTGACTTAGATAGATTAAAAAGTAATGGTTGGGACCTAAGTACCTTATGTTCTGTTGTAATTCATGAATATACCCATTACTATGACTGTTCCCTTTTTGATGATTACAGAGATTGGTTAAAGGATTATGAATCTAATCCATGGCACTATGAATTACGTTCCAGACAATCTGAAAAAGATTACACAAAAACACTTATGAAAGAGTATTTTGCACTCACTAAACAAACTAATAGTTTGTAAACTCACTAAAAAATAAACTATATGGCAAAGTATAAATTAGAAATGTATGGATGGGAGGTTGAATCAACCGGTCACTCCATTACAGACGAACAGGTAAAATCTATTGAAGATTTAATTAAAACTAAGGGTGTTGATGAACTATGGGAAGTTCGTTTCGACCTTGAAGATGAGGGGATAATTGAGGATCTTTATAATCCCGATTTATGGCACGTATCAAGAGCATCGGATAACGGTGGGTTATACTTTCGTTTAAATGATGAGAACGATAAAGAGGTCTTGACTTTCAATGGTGAGGACATGAATGATTTTTACGAAGTGTTAGGTGACGATGCCGATGAAGTACCATACGAAGGGTACTTAGCAATACCTGGTGAAGGTGACAAATCAAAGGTAGAGAACATATTTGTAACCTTTGACGAAAATAAAGGTGGTGTAGCTGAGTTCGAACCTTTTGAATCAGATACGGTACCAACCGCGAAAGACTTCTGTTATCAAAGTGGTGACATTGGAACACCTGAAGGTGATTGGGATTTTGTCTCTAAAGTATTTTTTAGGGGTAAAGAGTTAGAGGTTTATGATCACTTAGATAATCGTGGTAAGTCATCCACAGTCGAAATTTACCGTAAAAACAAACCTACAATTTCATAAACGGTTGATTAATTCAAATTATTTATCTATATTTTAAAAAAAGTATAGTATGGATAGTAATGAATTTGTAATATGGTTAAGAGGTTTCGTTGAAGCATCAGGTACTGAATTAAGTGTCACTCAACTAAGTACCGTAAAAAATAAATTAGAGACCGTAACTGAGGTTGAATGTGGTTATAGTAATCCATTAATACCTCCAACTTATTCTCCACCTACTATTTCACCAAATACCCCTTTTGATACGCCAGACAAAATATGGTGTTCCACAAATACGGGAGGAGTTGATTTTAACCAATAGAAAAATTAAATTATATGATTAGAACCGCAGAATGTGTATCCCCAATGCACCCAGACAAGATGTGTGATAGAATTTCAGACACATTATTAGATCTACACTTAGAACAAGACCCTAACTCACGATGTGCAATTGAGACGTGTGGTGGTTTAGGTGAAGTATACATTACAGGAGAAGTTACTTCGAACGCAGTGGTAACAAGAGAAAACATTATAAAGGTAGTTCATGACATAACTACTGATGATTCAATTAATGTAATTATTAATATCAATACACAGTCACCTGAAATTTCACAAGGGGTTGATATTGGTGGTGCAGGTGATCAAGGGATTATGATCGGGTACGCATGTAATGACAACGAACAAAAATTACCACAAGAATATTTTTTAGCACGTGAACTGAATAAACTCGTATACCAATTTTTTCCATATGATGGTAAAACTCAAGTTACAATAGACGGACTCAAGGTACGAGTAGTATGTTCATTTCAGAATGCACCTAAAAATAAATTAGAGGAATTGGTTGTTTTATTCTTTGAAGAAAGGTACGACGAATATGAGATACAATCATTACATTGTAACCCTGCGGGAGATTGGAATATTGGTGGTTTCACTGCCGATGCAGGATTAACGGGTAGAAAACTCGCGGTAGACAACTACGGACCACGTGTACCTATTGGTGGTGGTGCTTTTAGTGGTAAGGATGCAACTAAGGTTGACAGATCTGCAGCATATATGGCAAGAAGAATTGCTGTGGACTACTTAGAGTTATATGGTGGTGATGAGTGTATTGTAACCTTGGCGTACGCTATAGGATACGACCAACCACTACAAGCGACAGCAGACTGTAACGGACATATCGTACCTATCGAAGGTTACGACTTAACCCCTCGGGGTATAATAGATTTCTTAGAGTTAAGGAATCCGATTTACAAAAAAACTTCAATGTTTGGTCACATGGGATGTGATTTTACGTGGAAGTAGTTGACTATTAAAATTATTTATAGTATATTTGTAATATCATAATAAAAAATTAATTTTAAACACATGAGTAAGAAAGCAGAAATTTTCGAACAGATTCAAGAACACTTTACAGCGTTCACAGAGAATCACAATGCAACAACCAAGGCGGGCGCAACAAGAGCACGTAAACACATTGGTGAAGTTAAGAAATTAGTTACTGACTACAGAAAGGCGTCAGTTGCTGAATCTTAATATCGTATATCGAGATACACGATAATAGAAAACCCCCACAGAAATGTGGGGGTTTTTTTATTTAAACTAATATTTGTGCCAATTAGAATTTATTACCTTCCCGTAATTCATCTATCTCTTCTTGAATCTCCACTAAATCTTTTGGGAGTACCAAATCTAAACCAGACTTAATCGATTTCTCTAAAACCCCATCAACAAATATGAGTAGAGTCGGAGCCATACGGATCCTATATTTCTTTTTAGATTTTGGTGCCGATTCCACATTACATCTAAGATAGGTTACTCCTTTTAAAGATTTCCATTCCTTAAACTCGTTCACCTTATTAAACTCAACCCAAAACTCGACAACCGTTATGGTGACCTCATCATCACCAAATGGATGTTTTTGTTGAACTTCAGATTCAAAGTTTGAATCATTGATCCACTGTTGTGAATATAATTGTGTAGATATTAATAGGGATAGTAATATAATTATACCTCTCATTTTAGTTATTTTTTTGTAACTCATACAATCTCCCATCAATCTTCTCTAACTCTTTCAATATAGACTCCACATCTTCTTGAGTGTCCATAATGGTTTGTCTAATCAACTCATCTTTAAGATCATACTCTGTTCTAGTTATGTTCGGTTTGGGTAATTCCTTAGCTTCATTTATATCAGACTGTAAGGTAAACCACATACCCACAACAGTTGCAACAAAGAATAAAATAATACCAATTGTCTTTAAATCTAATGTAATTTTTGTCCCTTCACTTAATTGTTTAGCCATGGTTATCTTATCTAAATGTATAGTTTAATCCGAATGTACTGTAGAAAAATTCTGTATCCCACATTCTTGTATATTCTCCTTCAACAAAAATTCCTAACTTTCTTCCTACCTTCCAACCGATGTTAGCTCCAAATTGGAAATCGTTCCATTGTTCAAATTCAGAATCTTGTTTTAATCCACCTTTACCCCAATTGTTTCTATTACCATAATCGAAGTCATCATCACCCATTACATAGGAATGGTAAGGTAATATGTAGTTACCATAAGCATGTGCCCAAAATTTTGGTGTGTAGTGGTAGAAATCAAAACCAACTACAGGAGACACCAATCCAAACTGACCAATTTCATCCCACATTTCATTATTGAAGTCATTAATTAAATCTCTAAATACACCATCTCTAAATTCTAAATCAGAATCTGCAACTCTCTCACCATCTTCGTTTTGCCAAAACCAATCGTTTCTTTCTACCTCGTCACCAGTGACTGGATCTGTGTATGTTTCTGTATAATATTGATCTGTATAACCGTTATCATATCCTAAAGTGTACCAAGGGTTTATTGGGTTACCATCCGCGTCTTCTTCATTTACCCAAACTTCGAACGGATTGTATCCATATGCTCTATCATGTGTTCTGAACATGACACCACCTGATAAAGAAAATTTCTTACCTATTGGTAATCTTGCTCTTACCTCCGCTGATTGATATTTGAAATCGAACGCTCCTTGCTCTCTTGACTCCAATTTAACTATATGGTATTTACCTGTGTGTCTAATGAAATATCTTGAGTTGTTCCATACATCACCTCTGTTACGTTCTTTCTCCCAATGAAATAGGTATTCGAATCCTTGAACTGCCGATGTAGGGGCTGACAATGCAATTTGTCGTTCTCTATCAGCATTACCTGTCCAAAAATTACCTGGTTTTCTTTCATAATCAAACCTAGCTAACTTTCTAATACCAAAACCTATTCTATAATCAAATGGGTTATAGTCAGTCCCGTCAACCACAACAGGTATACTGTATATACTACCATTATCATTAGTTCTTACAAAATATTCTTTCCTTGCTGGTTCATACGAGTTACGGATGTCTCCTGCACCATAAATTGTTCCATATTTTAAAAAGTCATTGTAGAATTCCTTAAGAAAAGAGTCTTTTTTCTCTTTTACTTCTTTTTGTGCAAGTGCGGGTGTCGCACATAGAATGCACATTAATAATACTATTACATTTCTCATCTTTTAATTAAAGTGTTTTTAATTATTATTTTTACTTTATTAATAAATATCGAGGGTTTATTAAAAAAATATTATTATATTTGTATAAATAAATATTATGAGCTACCAAGATATAATAAGAAACCTAACACAGATAAAGGGTTTATGTGATGATGACTGTCCAAAGATGGCGTCAGAAAGGATAAGTTGGTTAATAACCGACATAAAGAAACACACCGATAAATTATCATTGTGGGATAGGTTAACTTCCTCTAATAAGTAAAAAATGAAAAAAAAATCAACATATAACATTGTATTTGTATTATTCTTGACTTTATATATACTATCAAGAGTCATTAGGTATGTTGTAAACAATTAATAAATTAGAAAGAATATGAAACTTTACGACGTACCAAGAAACAGTAGAATTAGAGTTATCAGTGATGTCAAGGTCCCACCCGCAGCACCGCAGATCGATGAACAGGAAGAACTAAACTTTAGATCCGTAGATGGGATGTATAGTTATTGTACACGAGACAATGGTGAGGTGGTTCATTTGGTGGCTTGGGCAGATGTTGAAGTAATAAATAAGTAAATTAAACTATTTATAGTATTATGATTGAAGTTGTTAAACATGTGTTAGGTATTTGTGGTGAACATTGGCACCCCAACGCATTTACCGCATTGGCTTCGTCTCCACTTATTGCATCCACTGTTTATTTTATAAAATGTAAATGTGGGGGTTGGTTCTCACATAAAAAAGATTGTGATGGGAAGAATCATTAAAATATCCTTAATATTTTTATTGGTATTATGTTTTAGTTCTTGTGCATGTTATCATTGTCCAAGAGTGTATAAAGATAGAAGTGTACCCACAGGAATCTCCGTACCCCTTAAAAAGAATACAAAACAAAATAAGTATGGACCCAAAAAACCATACTATGGTAAACCTGAGAAAAGAAAAAGATTAAGATCTTGGTAATCACTTAAATTAATTGGTTTTAGGTCCCTAAAACTTGACTTTCCCGTTGTTTTTAGTTATATTTTTGTATACTTATATTAATACATTAATAATATCTAAAAATTGAGAAATAAATTGTTCGACAACTTCGACACACCTTCCGAATTTTATAATTTTGATGACGAATTTAAACAAAGTTTAGACAACTCGTACGATATATTTACGGGTAGAAGAACTTATGTTGAGATCATTTGTGATTCTGAGAAACCTCACTTCTTTTTCTTTGAACCTACTGAGACACCCTCTAAAGAGGATATCGAGGATCTAATATACATATACGAGGACTATGAAGAATACGAAAGATGTGGAGAACTAATGAGTTTAATTAAATAATCAATTGAAAGATAAGATAATAGATAAGTTAGTTACGGGTATCCTATTTGTGTTAGTTATTTTAATTATTGGGGACTATATAATCGCGTATAGTGAGGGTAGACCAATCAATGAAAAAATAATTAACATAATTCACATAACTATTGCTGGTTTAATTGGAATTATAGGTACTTATTATGGTATGAAAAATAAATAAGATGAGATCACAATTCCTACAAAAATTAATAGAAGAGTTTCCGAATGATTATCAATTAGGTCAGGCAATTAGAAAATACCACCAATTGAGATCAGGGGGAAAAATAAAACCAGATTGCGAGAAGATTGTATTAAGAACAACCTTCGACGATAACTAAGTAAAACAATGAGTCACGAACAACAAACTAATGGAACTCCTCAACTACAAGGGGAGAGAAACTCTTTCAATCAGAAAGTAGGTTCTTACAGTATATTGGGTAGAACTAAGAAAGTTCTATGGTCTAATAGACGTAGGTGGAGAAACATATAGAATTGTGAAATGTCTTCTTTACTAATAGAGAGACATGGTTAGTACTCCCGAGTACATAATATTAGGATTAAATACATTTAAATATAATATGGGAAATTGGTTTAAAAAGGCCGGAAAAACTATTAAAAAGGGTGCTGATAAGGCGGCAGATAAGGCTAAGGACACAACCAACACGGTTGTCAAAGAAACCACTAATACGGCTAACACCGTTGCGAAAGAAACCACTAAGGTGGCTAACACAGTTGCTAAGACAACTACAAATATTTACACTGATTCTAAAAAGGCGGTGGCGAAAACAACTAACGTAGTTGCTAAAAACACTGAGGAGGCCGCGAAACAAGGGTTGGATGTCGCATCCGATACTTGGAAAGAGGGAAGTTCACAAGTAATTGAGTTTTCAAAAGATGGTTTAGAGGCAATCGAAGACGCTGCGGAGGCGGCAGTTGATTGGTTAGATGAGAACGCATGTTACATAGGATTGAATATGGCATTAACGACAGGTTGTGTTGCATACTTCACACCTAAACCAGCACCTGCAGATCCAGGTACTGTGACATCAACTACTATTAGTGCAACCATGTTGGGAGCAATCGCGTCAGTAGGTCAGAAAGTTGCGATAATGGTGGTGTCCAAAGAGGTTGGTAAACTTTTGGCGGATGGTATATTTTTAATACCTGGTGTGAAAGGAAAATGTGATAAGGAATTATTGACGAGAGTTCTTACTAATGTGATTGCTAAGTCGAATCCTATATATACCACAGCCGCGTTATCAACACCAGCGGGAGTTGGTTTGTTTGTTGGATCAGTAGTTTCACCTATAGTGGCAACACTAATTTGTGAGGGAGTGGTACCAAATGGGTTCTCTAAATTAGACGATTAAAAAAAAATATAAATATTTTTATTATTTTATTGATTTAATAAAAAATGTTTTATATATTTGTACCAACAAAAGGGATAGGTTGAACAAAACGATACCGGTTGACCCCTAACGTTCTTTAAAATATTGAAAAGAGGCAGGATTAAGATTGATCATCAATATCCTGAGTGTATGGGAGAATAAATCTTTGTGAAAGGGGATTAATCCACACTGACAGTAGACACGTTCTACTATTTTTGCTGAGGTTCGCAAGACTGATGTAAAGATATCTTGACAAAGAAGAAGTGGTAGACATTACACAAGCTAAACAGCTTACTTTCAAACTCATTGTGAGACGGTCGAAAGATCAAACTCACCTTGTGACTGAATAACCCTTCTGTTCGGGGGTAAGGTAAACTATAAGGGGTTGTACCCGCATCGTAGGATTAACACTCCGAAAATGAATCAATGTAAAAATTGGTATAGTTGTATGAGTATAAAACACGACAGAATGATCTTCCTTGGATAGCATACCGAGGTATACATCCTCTTTTTTATAATAAACCCTTTTCCGGTAACGGTTAAGGGTTTTTTTATGCAATAATATTAAAGAATTTCAATTATAATTTTGTATATCCTAAAAAATATATTATATTTGGTGAAATTAAAAGTATGAAAATTTTTGCAGTTAAAAACGGTATAAGGTATTTCAGAGAAAGATTAGAATCTACAGACAATAAAGACAGAAAGATTTATTACAGAAATGAGATCTATAGGTTAGAAGAAAAACTATATAATTTACAATTTAAAGAAGACGAAAAACATTATGGTGAGATTATTCAGGAACGAGAAGGGACAAATTAAATTATTGGAAGGTGAAGTCGAACTTGTGGGTTCAGACGGTAAAAAGATAAGACACCACCCAACTAAATTCTCAATATGTGGGTGCGGAAAAAGTAAAACAATATTATGTGATGGTTCACACAAACCAAAAGAAGATGAAAGTAAAGAAAATTGATACACCGTTAGAGGTTGTTTCCAAAGAAGTACAACGATGGATAGACAAAACAGAAGATGAGAACGCAAAATTTCCCCTTCATGCGGTCTTAGAAATAATTAAAACCTTATCTGTGGAAGAAGAAAAGTTTGCGGGTAAAATGTACGATTATGGTGCAAGTGGTTGGTTCGGTTATACCACAGGTAGAAAGTTTTATAAATCAGAGTTTTTAGGTCATGGAAAAAAGAAAACCAAAGAAATTGAAGAGTTGGATGTTTGTTAAAGAAAAAAAACACAATTTAACATCATTAAGGGAGGGTGAGGATCCATCTAACTTTTATTACCAATCTGATGGTAATATCTACTATCCGGCAGTACATAAGGTAGATTTTGATAGTTTACCCTAATTGAGTTATATTATTTACATTATTAATTATTTTATCTAAATTGTATTATGAATCACTGGTTAAACGAGGGAAAACAAATATTATCTGAAAAACAACACATGTTATCTGAAAAAAATATAGATGACATTAATGGGATAGAGAGGAAACCAATATTGGGATGTTTTATATCGGTATTAGGTACAATATTATTTTGGTCCATGGTGTATTGGTTATATAATCTTCTTACCAGTTGATTATGTGTAAAAAAAATCCTATATTATTAATTACTAAATAAAATGTCAATGGGAAAGTTTAAATGGTTCAGAAATATGAAAGATAAGGGTTATTTGGATTCGGCCTTCGTATTGTTAAGTTTAGCACTAATACTATCATTTATCATGTTAGTTGGTTCATTAACAAGTGGTTATGAATCCCAATCAACCGAAAATAGTCGACAAAATGACACAGTATTTGTATATATAGAGCAACTAATAAACTTGGATAGGTTAGATAGTATAGAAGAGATATTATACTATGAGGTCGTTGAGGATCAATTGTATTTGTATACAAAGAAAGATTCTATTAAGGATGAAATAGAAAGATTCAACTACATAAAAAGTTTAGATCCTGAAGGGTGGGAACAATGAGTAAAGATAAACCCTACGAACCAAAATGTAAGAAATGTGGTAAGATATTACCATTAGGTTTAGGTTTAACTGTAGTTTGTATAGAATGTATAATAAAAAGACCCATATAAATTAATTAACAATGTCAAAATTTAAATTTACAACAAAGAATGGTACCCATGTTTCAGCATGTGAGACTAACACCGAAGAAAAAGCGTGGTTATGGATATCTAAAGTTAAAGACCTAACCCTAAAACAATCGAAAGATTTGTATAATATTAAAAAATTAGATTAAATATAAAATGGCAAAACTAAGAAGAAAAGTGATTATCACAACAGTTCGTTGGGAAGACACAGAAGAATTAACAGAGGACCAAGTTAAGAGATGGAAAAGTGGGGATGAAGACCTACAAGATGAAGTTCACGATGAGGTAGTGGATGATTTTGATTTGGTGAGAGATAAAGTATTAGAGGACACCGAGTGGCCCGAATTAATAGAGGAAAACGAATATTAAGATATGGATAAAGGACAACAATACGAACAGTTTCTATCTGAGTACCACAGATTAGATAATCAAATCGGTCAAATTAAAATGAATAAATTTGATTTAAACGCGGAGGACCAAAAGAAGGTAGACCTCTTGGAGAGAAAGAAAACCTATATTATGGGTAGAGTAGAGGAACTACAAAGAAAGTTTTAACAATAAACCATGGTAATCAATGGAACTTGTACAAAAATATAATGTAGTAACTAAACAACAAGAGAACGGCCCGACCACAGTAATTACGGATCAGGATGAAATTAAAAAATTGTACGGAGATAAAAATTACCGTATAGAAACTAACACCTTAGAGAGAAAGTTAACTATAAAAGATAATGTCCTTGTTCTTAAGAAGAGTCTTTTAGTAAAGACTCGTAGAGAAGGTAAACAGTTCTTCGCAAAGAAATTAGAAGTTTGGTATCTAAAAGTAGACTTCAACACCGGTAATTTTATTACACTATATAGTTTCGGTGGAATTAAAAAGAAAAGACAGTTAATCATAAGAAGGAATTGTTTTGATAAGTTAGAACCTTTCTTTGATTTCACCAACGGTAATTTTTGGGAGATGATTCTTTTCAGACAATACAACCTTCCCGACGGAACTTTAGATAATCCGACATTACAAAATCCAATTACGGAATTTTTGATGGAAAAGTACTCAAAATCATGGTTAAGTCAAGACCTTATGGGGTTATTTACTCGTATTTTCATACAGAAAAAAGGAATAAAAGCACCAGATGGTGATGTTGATAGACTTATCACACGTTTTTACCCCACACAGAAATTTTTAAAGAAAAATAATAATAAGTTAGTTCAATCTGTGTTGGATTACTTGGGTATGAACGACAGTTATACCGTAAAGTTAGTTCATAAACATCCTGAATTAGATTATAGGTTATTAAAAACTATTCATCATGTATTAGGTGGACCAAAATATTTAAGTAATGTGGACCCAAATGTCTTTGGGGGTTACACAAAAGATTTTATAGATCAGGGAGCGATAACGAATGATCCAAACATAACTAAATTCAGTCTACGTGTATTGGGTCAAGAACTAAATCAACTACCCGAATTGACTGATAAAGAAAAGGGTAACTTGGTTAAGATGTTAAATGATGTAACAAGTTTCAAAACATTAAATAGTGTACCCTACCATATGATTGTGGATCACCTAAATATGATTAAACAGGTACGACCTTATAACCCAAATATAGGTTTACACTCAACTACGTTTAGAACATTTGATCGAGAACACACCGAACTTTCAGAAGAAGTAAGTAAAATTAGGAAAGGGTACGTTGTTTCTTATAAATTTCATCCTCTTATGGTTAAGGATATAGAAACACCTTTGGGTCTTAATGGTGAATATGTACCATACATACTTAAAGATGAAAACGACTATACAGAAGAGGGTAAGTATATGAAACATTGCGTGGGTTCCTATTATGATAAGGATAAATCAATTATTATATCTTTAAGAAATAGTACTGAGTTTACTTTAGGTGGTCGAAATGAAAGATGGACAATTGAGTTTGATGTAAAGAATGGTGATATTATTCAGTGTATGGGTAAACAAAATTCAGCACCACCAACATACATAATGGATATTATTAAAAATAACCTTTTAAGGAAAACACGTACGTGGTCAAGAACTAACAGGTTGAAGTCTATAGAGAAAGTAAAAACACTATTAAAAATAAACGGTAAGGAAATAGATGTGTCAGAATATAACACACACGATATTGATTTACCATTTTAAAATAATGATATGAGTAAAGATGAAATTAAAGATTTAGAGTTTGATGTGGACAGCATCGATTCTTTGGAGGTAATCAGAGTTACCGATAAAAGTGAGTACCAGCTCGTTTTCAAATTAGAAAAGGGGGAACACTACCAAGACATAGAGTTTGGTGTTGGTGAAGATGGTAAGTCACTAAGAATATTTGTTAAATAATATGGGAAAAGTTAAAGATCATTTAAAAAAGTACATAGGTTATTACTTCTTGGTAATGGCGTCTTGGTTAATCTATGAAGGAGAAGGGTTAGGGTGGTTCCTTATATTGGTAACCTTCCTAAAGGCACCACCATTTGATTGGATCGGTAGATTAGAGTCATGGGGTGGGGAACTATCTTATAAGTGGGGGATGAAACTAAGAAAGTGGAAAGAAAAACAGGTTAAACCGATCAGGATATTAGTCACGATAATCTGTATCATTATAATCATATTAATTTTTTGGTTCGCACCTGAATGTGAACTGTGTTAATCCCCCGAAGGGGTCCGTTTCGGTCTGAGGCGGTCGTTCGGGTAAAACGAGGGGTAAATTATGACAAAAGAGTATACGTATAAAGACAATATGGAGGTTATGGACCACATCATTAATGAGTTAATGATCGTTAGAACCACACAGGAAATCGAGGGATTCGATAAGGCAACCATGATAACGTTTCTAACTATGTTCCCATCAGTATCTGAAAAGGGGGATATAGTAGAAAGAATGTTTAATGATTATTGTGATGACTATACGGTAAAAGAATGGTATGAGAGTCTATTCAAAGTAAAAATTACAAAGAGATGATGAGTCAAAAAACACTAATGGATAACATCAACAGAGATGATGTATGGGATAGTGCAAAACACGATTATGCCTCGATTCTATTAGAGACTTATGATTCAGAAGATACAAGGAAGTTCCTATGGGATAAATTCAAAACCACGGGGGATTATTACTATTGTTCAATACTAAAATGAAGTAATGTTATGTAAGAAATGTAATAAAGAATTCACACCAAAGAAGGGGGCAAGGAATTACTGTAGTGTCTCTTGTGCAAATTCAAGGACATTCTCAGTAGAGAGTAGGATAAAGAAATCCATAAAAACCAAGAGAGCTCGAAATCGGGGGGATTACGATCATCTAAATATGAAAGTCATTAATAATGATAAAGAAAAGATCGATAAGTCTACTCAAACGTGGGTAATCAATTATGAAAAGAAAAGGGGTGAGGGTTATTTACATTCTTGGGACACTATAAGGAAATATCATTTTATAAAACAAAACCATACCTGTCAAGTATGTGGGTTAAGTGAGTGGATGGGGAAACAGATTCCTTTAGAACTTCATCACATAGATGGTAGAAGAAATAACAACCATGACGATAATCTTCAGGTGATATGTCCTAACTGTCATTCTCAGACGGACAACTATTGTGGAAAGAACATTAATGATCGTCATCCTGTGGATATTAATGAGAGGGAAGAATTGGGGACAAAGATTGAACTATTCACTTATAAAGAGATTTTGGAGGATTGGAAAAATTGTGTGATAAAACCAAAAGGGTATCATAGAAAGAGAGATTATCTAAGTAACAAGTATAAACTATCTGCCGGAACGATCGGTAAGTTAATTTATATTTACAAAAAGGGACCATTATACATAGAGATGTTGGATAGTGACAGTGATCTAAGTATAAACATGGTATACAAATTACTTCATGAAACCAATGAGGACCTTCACAAATATTTTGAGGAATAAACCAATATAACAAAGAAATGAATAGTAAATTTAGAGTTAGAGCGTTAATAATACTATTGTATTTGTTATTCTGTGTGGGGTATACCACAATACAATTAGTACGTATGATTATTAATTTAATATAGTGAATCTATTCAAGTTCAATTATACGGTAGGGTGTCTTTTCACAGAACAGGAGTGTAGTGATATTATTAAGGATCTGTCACTACAGGACGATAAGTTTGGTATCACTGGTGACTTCGGTGATGAGGATTTATCTGTGTATGAGATTGATTATGATAATTTGGATGATTGCGGGGGTAAAGTTACTATTGATAAAAGGATAAAGGAATTAGAGAATAGGTTAGGTCTTAGTTATAATGGTGATAGGTTCATTATAAAATATAGGGATGATCGTAGGGAGATGATACCACATTACGATGGTCATTCAGATACTACACTTATTTATTTAACTACAGATTTTGAGGGTGGGTCTACTAACTTCCCCATTGCAGGATTGGAACATAAACCACAAGATTATAAACCAGGTCACTACATACATTATAACTCGAGACATCCTCATTCATTTCACGGGGGGACAACAGTTAGTAAAGGTGAAAAGATTGTTATAGTACTTAGAAGTTATAAGAACAATATTCTAACTTACCTATTACAAATACCATGGGCACTAATACGTTTACTTTATGTTAAGGTGTTCTTTAATAAGGGTATAATGAAAAACCCTAAAGGATAATGAGTAGACCCAATAAATGGACATACGATAAAATAAAAGAGGTTACTAAAAACTATCAGGGGGAATCTCTTAATAGTTTAAAAAAGAAACATGGTTACTCAGGTATGGTAAATCATATAAAAAGACATGGGTATACCGCACAGGAATTTGGTTTGGTAATTAGAAAGATTCGTGAGGACCGACAACATCGTGGGAAGTATAATAAACTAACTGAGTGGTCTTCTTATAAGAATATGAGGTTACGATGTTATGATCCAAAACACAGGGCATATAAATGGTATGGTGGTAAAGGTATAAAGGTTTGTGAAAGATGGATGAAACCACCTTATGGATTTCTAAATATGGTCAAAGATCTTGGGGAGAAACCTACACAAAAACATCAGATAGATCGTATAGATTCAGATAAGGATTATTGTCCTGAGAATTGCGTGTGGTCCACTCATAAGGAAAATCAACAAAGGAAGAAAAAGCGGGGGATAAACTAATAGTAATAATGATAGGTAAATCAGTTTCCACCATGAAAAGTACAATAAAACACAAGTTATGTCAAAAATATTTTCCCTATAAATTAAAATATCACAATTAATTTGTTATATATTAAAAAAAAGTTATATATTTGTCGAGTAATCATTAAATAAGATTTCATGATAAAAACAAGAAAAATTAAACTTATTGTAAAAGGTACCCCTCAAGAAAAAATAGAAGGTAAAAAAATTATAGTGGACATGATTAAGTCGTGTGCTAAATTATCCAATGAGTTGATTAGATCAACCTTACCAAGTCAATTCGAACTTTATGAGATGACCCATGGTGAGAACAAAATGTCAGTTAAGGATGCTCAGGAGAAAATCCTTGAGGGGTTTGATGCAAATAGTATGAAAAACATTCCTTATGACTACAGTAAAAGGTGGGGTCAAATTCCGGCGGACATTAGAGGACCATTATCTAACAACATTTACTCCACGATGAAGAACAATCTTTATGATATGATTAAAGGTAATATGTCGATCCCCTCTTACACTAACACCGCACCCATGCCAATTAACTTCACATCAAAGGTGAGTAAACAAGGTCCGGCAAGTGTGTTCAAAATAGATGAGGATGGGTATTATTACTTTAAATTCCCTAAATCTCGAAAGTCGGAAGGTGAGGGGGTCTATTTAAACTTATTTTTTGGTAAAGATCGTTCGAATAACAAAGTTATTATGGAGAGAATACTTTCGAGTGAGTATAAATTATGTGACTCGAGTATACAGTTAAAAGATAACAATTTATCTCTTCTATTAAACTATAACCAACCGAACAAAGATATTAAAGACCCAAATAAAATAATGGGGATTGACGTTGGAATTAACAGACCAGTGTCTGTACACATACTCAATCAGAAGAATCAACCTTACCAAATTAATTTGGGGGATAAGATTCACTATGAGAGAACTCGACTTAGAAAGATGAGACAATCACTTCAGGGTGGGTTAAAGTTTGCTAAAGGGGGTCATGGTAGGAAGAGGAAGACCGCACGTCTTGAAAGTCTAAAAGATAAAGAGAAAAATTGGGCAAGAACAATGAATCACACCATATCCAAAAGTGTTATTGATCTTGCAATAAAGAATGAGGTGGGTGTTATTAAGATGGAGGACCTTTCGGGAATTACCAAAGACACTAATAATGTTTTCTTAAAGAGTTGGTCTTATTTTCAGTTACAGTCAGATATTGAGTACAAGGCAAAGGTTGAGGGGATTACTATTGAGTGGGTACAACCACAATATACGTCCGTAACCTGTCCCACGTGTGGAAATATAGATAAGGAAAACCGTAGTTCGGAAGATGTGACTAAATTTACCTGTATAAATTCCATATGTAAGGATTATGACAAGAAAAAAGACGCTGACGTAGTTGCGGCGGAAAATATAAGTAAATCGGTGGGGTATTCAGTTAAACCTAAAAGTAAACAGGGTAGAATGATGAAAATCACAACGGTTAAAACAAACGTTCTTTCAAATACTGAAAAATAAATAAAATATAAGTGTGTGTTGTAACGCACAAGGTGAATCATGAATAAACATGATTTCGGGGGAGACCCACTCACCAAGTACTAATAAAGTATATACAATAACAAGAATCTTGTCAATTAGTTGTAAATTTATTGAGTATATACAATATCCACAGGGAGAAAAAATAAAAAGACCGATAAACAACAAATAAAATATATAAGTGTGTGTTGTAACGCACAAGGTGATCCATGAATAAACATGGTTAAGGACCTAACGGTCACTCACCGAGTACTAATAAAGTATATACAATACCAATCGTGCAAATTAGTTGTAAATTTATTGAGTACATACAACTCCATAAAGACGGAAGGGAATACGTTAACACATCTTTACCATTAACAAAAATCAGGTATAGTAACCATTAAACAAAATAAAATATATAAGTGTGTGTTGTAACGCACAAGGTGAATCATGAATAAACATGATTTCGGGGGAGACCCACTCACCAAGTACTGATGAAGTATATACAATGCGAGATGAGATTTACCAGAATATGGTTAAGTGTTGTAAGGTTCACTTTAAAATGATTTTCACTCAGTACATACAATTACTGGACACATTCATATCATATATGTGTGGCAGGTTTTGGAGAAAAAAAGGGATCCAAGTAGACTAAATTTAAAAACTCAATTATTAATGAGGATCTATCAGATAATCATCTTAAGACTCAGCACATATATCAATATAGAGGGTATAAGAAAGAATCCTAAAAGCGGGGGATAATGAGAATAAAGAAGTTCATTAAACGTATAAAAGAAAACCCTGATAAAGAAATCAGAAGGGCAACTAATATGTTAAAAAAGAAAGAATCTCTAAGAAAGGAAGTTAAGTCAAAACGTCCTGTAGGTATGGAATACCAAGACAGGTACGGTTATCGAAAATCGGGGGGATAAACCAATATCAATATAGATAATACTATAGATGAAATAGATATAGTTATAGTATATGTTATTCTTAAAACTCATAGGTACTCTAATAGTATTCTATATCATAATGAATAGATTCTTCAAATGGTTAGATAAGTAGATATACTCAATTACCATACGTATAAATTAAAAAGTATTATACGTACATACATATAGAATATAGATAAAGAACTATATTATATGTATAAGAATATAATCCCAACTCTCATAGTAATAATCTCCCTAATAGGTAATAGTTTATATAGTCAAATAGATTGTAGTCCCTATCATAAAATAAGAAACTATAGTATAGATGATAAAGGTAACTATGGTATCTCTTATGTAAGTTGTTTTCATGCACAAGGTGTAGTAGTAGATCTAAGTTATAAGAGTATAATGATAGGAACTCATATGATGGATAAAGGTCATAACAATACAGTATATGGATTCATAAGTTATAGGTATTTCATAGGTAGAAAAACCATAGTTCATATAGGTCCTTTATATAAGATAAATAACGATTCAGGATTACTCATTTGTCAGTATGGTTTGGACCATAATCTGTATGGTCCCATATATTTGACAAGTAGAATCCTACAGGTAAAAAGAGATCTAAATTATCTAAATGTAGGTATTAAAATAACCCTATAGTAGTCATACAAATTTACCCCCGAATAATCATTTCCAGACCCCCTAAGAACGTCATACATACTTTGTACCGTTAAGTGTCCATAAGTCATACAAAAGTGTCTTAAAACGTACCTATTAGGGTACATTTTTGTCGTAGTAAGTTTTTTAGGTCTCACTACCCTGTAATCGGTACTTTTCTTAGGTACGTATATATAGGACCTCGTTTTTCCCACTTTCTACCACTTTCCTACACACCGTAGGGTATTGTGTCGTGTGCGACTCAAAGACACTTTTTCTAAAAATTTATAAATATGATACTGTTATATCGGTCATACACCCCTGAACCCCGTATAATAGTTAAGTCATTATACTATAATATGTCATACATTATACCCCCACAATATAAGTGTTATATCGTTATACTCGGATGAGATGTCATACACCCGTATAATGAAAAAATCATAATACAAATCGATATACCCCCACGGGTATATAATATTATAAATTGTATGACATTATACCCTGACGGGTGTCATACATTTATAGTCTGTGCCAATTAAAATACGGGAGTAGATGGGACCGTCGAACCTGAGAGGTTGTGCCAATTAGAATTGTCCCTGATCAACAGGTGAAGAGTCGAAATGTTATAACGGTTTTGTTCCGAGAATAGGACCCGAGTTTATTTGTGGACGAATCTTATAAGGTTTCATAGACAACGCAATTAATGTACCTTTTGTTTCGTCGTCTGTTTCAAACTCAAATTCAATCTCTAACTGTGCAACCGAAGAAATCTTTGGGAGTAGTGTAAGTTCAATATTAATATCCTTAACGTCATACATACGAGTAAGACCTTTAACAATCTTGTGATCTCTTTTAAGTTTTGTCATACATTCTTCCTTAGTGGGAATGTTGATATTCTTAATAGTACTATTCACTATAGTATCTATGTCATTGGTTGGGTCTTCAATGTCTATGACTTGAGATCTACCTGAGGTATTCTTTAAGAAGTCCCCCGTTCTGCCAATTACAATTGTGGATCCTCCTCCTCTGAGTTCATCTTTCACTATAAGATGATTCAGTGATACGAATTCTTGTCCACTCTGTAAGTGTTCACTTTTAATTTGGGTAAGTGATTCTGTTAATACTGTTTTGAGTATATCCCCGAATTTTGAAGTTAGTGTGTCGAGGTCACGAATGGTTACGTCGATGTCTAATAATAGAATGTCGTTGTATCCATAATAATGTGCGGAATAGGTATAACCTTCTTTCTCGACATCCGCAATATACTTACTCTCATGTAAATCTAATAGTTTCATATGTATAATAAATATTAGGTTATGCCAAATAAAATCGGAGATGGAACCTGATCTGAGACTCTAACGTTTGCCAATTAAAATCGGGACCGTCGGGTGATCAGGAATCTTGACTCTATAAAAAAAGGGTCTACCTTTCGGATGACCCTCTTAAAAAAAATCTAATTAGACAAAACGTTAGTTACGCCGCTGATTTTTGTTTCAGTAACTGGTTTCTGAATTTGATTGCCTTTGCTTTGTTAGTAAAGTACTCATCGTAAGAAGTTCCCTTAATAGAAACTCTTACTCTGTATCTGTTGCCAGAACCATTAGTTACTTGGTAAATGTTATTACCGAGGTTTGTGTAGCTGTAGCTACCAGTAGTTGACTTTGCCATATTACTATTATTTAAATGTTTATTACACTAAAGTATACGTAATATTATTTGTAAAGTCAACCCCCCATTGTATAAGATGGTCATCCTATGTGTGCCATGATGTCAAAGAACGATTGCCAATTAAAATTGACCTCCCTTCACGGGATTCAGGTGGAAAAAAAATTAGAAGAGTTTAAGTACGAAGTGTACTAATATTGTTGCCACCAATATTATAAAACTCCAACCAATCATTTTATAGGAGGTCTCCATTCTTTCGGGGGACCTGCCCTGATTACTCCTGTACTGTCTAAACTTCTTTTCTTTTTTCATATTAATTTATTTTATACCTAACTCTATTAGCCCAAGAGTTAATGTATTGATTCTCTTCTTCTAAGGATTTATCAAACTCTTCTTGAGTCATCCCCATACTTTTTAACTCTTCAGGAGTCATTATTGGTTTTTCCATCTTGCAATGTTTTATCGAAATATTCTTTCTCATTCTTACAACCCTTCTGTTTGATTGCATCCTCCAACCACATGTCAGAGTAGTATGTTACAAAGTCGTGTCTCATTACTATTTCACTTTAGTTATTTCTAATTGCCTTTTGAAGAAGTACATCAACTTCTCTTCAGCACGTTTCATAGATTCTTCATCTTTTAGTTTGGCTGCTG